>Ga0169931_10000710_pt1 | contig 55302 bp, 47 predicted proteins | sample Kivu_15m_20L_FD_129675 | JGI IMG/M metagenome (GOLD analysis project Ga0169931, IMG submission 129675) | Freshwater microbial communities from Lake Kivu, Western Province, Rwanda to study Microbial Dark Matter (Phase II) - Kivu_15m_20L... | ecosystem: Environmental > Aquatic > Freshwater > Lake...
CCTGGAAGGTCAATCCCCTCGAGGGTAAAACCATCAACCGGAGAGCCGGATGCGGGAAAACCGCCAGTCCGGTTCGGAGGGAGGGGGGACCGAAAACAATCGGTTCTCCCTACCCCTATCAAATCCATACTCCTGGTTGTATTTCTTTGGAGCCGGATGCGGGAGCATCCGGGCGCTGGCGCAGACGGCGATTCCACCGCCACAGACAGTGGGCTGCTTCAGACTGTCTTCCGCAACACCTTGCATGGAACGGCGGCTTGCCTAAACCCGTGCACTCCCGCGCACGGCTCGCCCAGACGAAATGCGTGGTTTACAGCACGCCTTTGGTGCTGGGCACGCCGGTGGCTCTAGGGTCGTGTTCCACGGCCATGCGCAGGGCGCGGCCGGTGGCTTTGAACACGGCCTCCAGCAGGTGGTGGGTGTTGCTGCCGTGGTGGATGATGGCGTGCAGGTTCATGGCGGCGGCGTTGCTGAAGCCGCGGAAGAACTCCTCGCCCAGCTCCGACTGGAAATTGCCCAATAGCACATGCGGCAGGTCCACCTTCCAGACCAGCGCCGGGCGGCCGGACAGGTCCACCGCCACGGTGGCCAGCGTCTCGTCCATGGGCACAATCGCGTGGCCGTAGCGACGGATGCCGGTCTTGTCGCCCACGGCGGCCTTCAGCGCCTGGCCCAGGCAGATGCCCACATCTTCGACGGTGTGGTGGGCATCGACATGCAGGTCGCCCTCGGCGCGCACCTTCAGGTCGATGCAGCCGTGCTTGGACAGCAGCGTCAGCATGTGGTCGAAAAATCCCACGCCGGTGTGGATCTCGGAGGTGCCGGTGCCATCGAGGTCCAGCCGCATGCTGATCTTCGTTTCCCCGGTGGTGCGTTGGATTTCCCCGATGCGCGACATGGCACAGTCACCCCAAACGGTACAAGCGGACCGACCGGCAGCCCCCAGCGCAACTCTTGCACCTGGCTGGTGAAAATCAAACAGCCGCCCCGGCGGGGGCGTGAAATATCAGGCGGGCGAGCCCACCAAACCGGCCAGGGTGTCCAGCACCCGCTGGGTGCCCTCGGGCGTGCCCACGGTGATGCGGATGCCGTCCTCGTGGCCGGGGTAGCGCATCAGGCGGATGAAGATGTTCTGCGCCTTCAGCCCGTCGAACAGCGCCTTGGCGGCGTGGCGGGGGTGCCGGCACCAGACAAAATTCGCCTGGCTGGGGGTGACGGTGAACCCCAGGTGGGCCAGCCCCCGCTCCAGGTGATCGCGCGAGGCGATGACTTTGGCGCGCGTCTGCTGCAGCCATTCCTGGTCGGCCAGGGCGGCCTCGGCCCCGGCCAGGGAGATGGCGTCGCAGTTGTAGCTGTCCTTCACTTTCTCCATCTCGCGCACCAGCGCCTCATCGGCCACGGCGAAGCCGAAGCGCAGGCCGGCCAGCGCGTAGCCCTTGCTCAGGCTGCGGGTGACGATGACCGGCAGCCCCTCGCGCACCAGATCCAGCCCCGTGGCGGGGGCGAAATCCACATACGCCTCGTCCAGCACCAGCGGCGCGCCCATCTGCGGCAGCACCCGGCGGATGCGGTCCAGCCCCACCACCGTGCCCGACGGGCTGTTGGGGTTGGGCAGGAACACCAGGTTGGCGCTGGCCTTCGGCCACGGCTCGGGCAGCTCCCACCCCGGGGCGAAGGAGATCTCCTCCATGCGGGCGCCCTGCAAGCTGGCCAGCGTGCCATACAGCAGGTAGCTGGGCTCGAGCGACAGCACCCGGCCCCCCTCGGGCACCAGCGTGCGCGTGAGGATGGTGAGGATGTCGTCCGACCCGTTGCCAATGACAATGTTGCCGGGCGGCACCCCCAGCACCCGCGCGGCGGTGGCGCGGAAGCGGTCGCCCAGGGGCTCGGGGTAGCGGCGCAGGCGCTCGGCGCCGTGCTCGTCGAGCACCCTGCGCATCGCCTCCAGCGCCTTGGGAGAAGGCGGATAGGGGTTTTCGTTGGTGTTCAGCTTCAGCACGCCGCCGGTCTGCGGCTGCTCGCCGGGGGTGTAGCCGGCCATCGCGCGGATGGCGGGGCGCACATACTGGTCCCAGTTGGTGGTCATCGCCCGCCCTTCCCCGCATTCGTTTGATTCGCGTTCCGCGCATCCAGCGCGTCCAGCCGCACCCGCACGCTCTCGGCGTGGGCGGTCAGCCCCTCGGCCCGGGCCAGCGCGATCACATCGCTGGCGATCTCTTTGAGACCCGCGGGCTCGAAATGGATGATGCTGCTGCGCTTCAAGAAGTCGTTGCTGGTCAGGCCGCTGGCCCAGCGCGCGCTGCCGCCGGTGGGCAGCACATGCGAGGGACCCGCGGCGTAGTCGCCCAGCGCCACGGGAGTGTGGTTGCCCAGAAACATGGCGCCGGCGTTGTCGATGCGGTCGGCCAGCGACCGGGGGTTGTCGGCGGCGATCTGCAGGTGCTCGGGGGCGAGCTGGTTGGTGATGCGCACGGCCTCGGCCTCATCGCGCGCCAGCACCAGCGCGCCATAGCGCTCGAGCGCGTCGCGGGTCAGGTCGGCCCGGTCCAGCTTCGCCAGCCGGCTTTCCAGGTGGGTGGCCACCGCGTCCACCTGCGCGGCGTTCCAGCTCACCAGCACCGATGAGCCGGGCGAGTGCTCGGCCTGCGCCAGCAGCTCGGCGGCGATGAACTCGGGGGGCGCGTTCGGGTCGGCCAGCACCACCACCTCGCTGGGCCCGGCAATGCAGTCGATGCCCACCACGCCGTAGACCAGCTTCTTGGCCAGCGCCACGAACAGGTTGCCCGGGCCGACGATCATGTCCACCGGCTGGATGCCTTCAACGCCAAAGGCGAGCGCGGCCACGGCCTGCGCGCCGCCCAGGCGGTAGACCTCGGTGATGCCCAGCTCGTGGCACAGGGCCAGCATGTTGACGCTGTTGGCGCCATAGGGCGTGGGCGGCATGATCACCACGCGCTCGGCCACGCCGGCGGCCTGCGCCGGGCAGGCGGTCATCAGCAGCGTGGACGGGTACGAGGCGGCGCCGGCGGGCACCATCATCGCCACGCGGCGCACGGGCCGGTAGCGGATGCCCACCTCCATGCGCCCCGGGTGGGTGAGCATGGCGTCGCGGTGCAGGATGCTGGTCTGGAAGGTGAGCAGGTTCTGGCGGATGCGCCGGGTGGTCTCCAGGAAGGCGGGGTTCTGCACCAGGCAGGCGGCGTGGGCCTCGGCGAGTTCGGCGGCGGAGACGCGCACGGTCTGCGGGGTGAGTTCGGCGCGGTCGAACAGCCGGGTGAATTCCAGCAGCGCCGGCATGCCCTCGGTCTTCACGCGGTGCAGCACCCGCTCCACCACTTGCTGCGGCGTGAGCGGTTCACCGAACACCTTGCGGGTGAGTTCCTCGCTGCGGGCCGAAACCACCTGGCTTTGGGCCCCCAGCAGGTCGCGCAGCCGGGTCAGCTCCAGCGCGGCGTCAGCCTGCGCGCAGTCGATCCGGCGAATCCGGGCGGACATGGTCAAATCCTGGCGTTTTTCTCGAAAAAACCAGCCTGAATCCTAGGGCAAACGGGGGTTTTGCACAAGGAAGCGGGGGGGGCCAGCCACCACCAGCCGGTTGCCCCGGATTCCAACCAATGCTGGTATAGTTCAGAATAGTCTGGAGGACCCTGTCGCCATGAAACTCGAGATCCCACTCGACCGCATGACCACCGAAGAGAAATGGGAAGCCCTCGAAACCCTCTGGGCGGACCTTTCGTCAAACCCGGCCCATGTGCCCGTTCATGATTGGCACCGAACGATCCTGGAGGAACGCCTGCGGGACTTCGAAGCCGGAAAAACCAACTTCAGCGAGGCGGGCGAGGTGTTGGAGCGGATACGGCGGAAACTTGGATGAAGGTTTTTGTCACCGAACCGGCCGAGGATGACTTAGCCAGGGCATTTGTTTTCCATCAGGGCAAATCGCCCCAATTGGGCAACTATTTTCTGGAATCCATTCAAAACGATTTGCTCTCGCTGGAGCGTTTGGGGGGTATCCATGAAAAGGTTGGAGACTTCCACCGCATGCTGGGCAAGAAATTCCCAGTAGCCATTTATTACAGCATCCAGCAGGAACAGGTTTTTATCCATGCGGTTCTGGATGCCCGCCGTTCTCCAGAATGGCAAGCTAGACGGCTGGGCTTTACCCCAGACAATTAATCCAGGTTGGGAGAAATCATTTTGCCGGGAATGTCTGCCATCGGTTCAAAACCAACAACTGTGTGAACGGGCAGGTGACCACACACAGGGTACGCCCGTCCGGCGCCATGAACTCTACTTCGGCCGCATCCGTTCCCAAAAGCTCCACAATGGTGCCCACATCCCCTACCTCCACGGGATTGGATTCTAGGGGCTGGGTCAATGCGACCAAGTCAAAGAGTTTAGGCCGCCTGCCTTGCATGTTCATCGCCTGACAGGAATTCGGACATATTGAACCACCCCTCACGCCGGCGGCGGTTCACTCCCCGGGAGGTGCCCTTCCACCGGGGCCTCCGGCTCGTTCACAAACGGCAGCACCAGCCCGGGCCGGCGCAGCGCGGCGCCAATCCAACAAACCAGCAGGAAACCCGATTGCAGGAGGTACGATTCGCCCTTGGGAAGATGGGCCATGATGGCCCCTCCCCAAAAGGCGCTGCAAAGCACCATGGCCGGGGGCAGCGTGGCCGGACTGAGCAGCAGCAGGCCCGAGGTGATCTCCCCGACGCCAATAATGATCAGATGATCCTTGAGGGCCTGGGGAGTCTCCTCCCCGCCTGGCATCTCGTCGGGGTTGACCACCAGCTTCATTCCACCGGACAGCACCATCACGCCCGCCAGCAGGAAGTGCAGCAGGTAGCCGGTCCACCCGCAGAGGGATTTGGTGGTTGAATCCATGGCAAGACTCCAAAACGGCATGGCAAGGGCGTGGGAATGCTAAGATTAAACTACGACCTGAAGCCCCTTCATGGCGAGAAAAAAATGCGCATTCCCCTGCTGTGTGGCCTGTTCGCGTTGTCGGTGGGGTGCCTGGTGGCCGCCTCGCGGGCCCAGCCTCCTGCCAGCGAGCCGAAGAAGGTGCGGCCCACCCCCAGCCAAGGCGTTTTCCTGGAAACCGAAGGCAAGGCCCGACGGGTGCTCATCGAGGCCACGGTCATCCACCGGGAGGCCAACCTGGAGCTGGAGGAGTTCCTCTGCCGCAAGCACAACAAGGAGCACGAATCGATCCTCTCGGGCGACTTCGACGCGCGCGACCTGCACGCCACGCTGCTCGCTGCCGGGGCCAAGCCGGGCACCCCGGTGGTCTACCACCCCGACTACAAGCCCGCCACCGGCTCGCGTATCCGCGTGTCGGTGCGCCATCCCGGCCCCGATGGCAAGGTGCAGACCAGCAACGCCCGCAGTTGGGTGAAAAACCACAAGACCGGCAAGGAACTCGACAGCGACTGGGTCTTCGCCGGCAGCGGCTTCACCGACAACCCCGACGACCCCAAGAAACCGATCTACCTCGCCAACCAGGGGGATGTGATCTGTCTGTCCAACTTCAACACCGCCATGCTCGATCTGCCCATCGAAAGCTCGCAGAAGGCCGGTGAACTGCTGTTCTTCCCCTGGACCGACCGCATCCCCCCCGTCGGCACCAAGGTGACCGTGGTCCTGGAGGTGGTGGGAGATTCAAAATAGAGCCGGCACCGGGAGGTGCCGGGCGCCCGCAACCCGCGAAAACCCCAAGGGTTTTGTCCGTTGCTCCAGCCTAGCTAAAGGCAGTCATCCAACTCCGCACCACCCCTGCGGGAGTTGCGGAGTTGCGGAGTTCAAATCGGTTCAGCCCTTCGCCACCGCCTCGATCGCTTGCTTCAAATCCACCCGGCCATCGTAGAGGGCGCGGCCCACGATGCAGCCGGGTAGCCCGGCCTTGGCCACAGCCAGAATGTCTTCCAGCGAGCCGATGCCGCCAGAGGCGATCACCTCCACGCGGGCCAGGCGGGCCACCTCGGCGGTGGCCTCCACATTGCAGCCCTTCAGCGTGCCGTCGCGGCCGATGTCGGTGAACACGATCGCCGCCATGGGCCAGTCTTTGGCCCGGTCCAACACCTCGGCCACCGTCAGGCTGTCGGTCTCCAGCCAGCCCTGGGCCGCCACCCGGCCCTCGCGGGCATCCAGCCCCAGCACCACCTTGCCGGGGTGGGCCCGGGTGATGGCGCCGGCCCATTCGGCGTCGCGCAGCGCCCGGGTACCCAGAATGATGCGGCGCACGCCGGCGTCCAGCGCCTGGCGGATGTGCGCCTCCTCGCGCAGCCCACCGCCCAGTTGCACCGGCACCTTGCCCGCGGCCGCCACAATCTGGGCCACGGTGTCCAGTTGCACCGGCTTGCCCGCCCGGGCGCCATCGAGGTCCACCACATGCAGCCAGGTGGCCCCTTGGTCGATCCAGTGCCGGGCCATGGCGGCCGGGTCGGAGCCGTAGACGGTCTCCTGCCCGTAGTCGCCCTGGTGCAGCCGGACACAGTTGCCGCCACGCAGATCAATCGCCGGATACAGTTGCATCGTCATCTTCCCGATTCAAAACGATTTCACAGATTGGCAAAGGCGTTCAATAGCGCCGCGCCAGCCGCCTGGCTTTTCTCGGGGTGAAACTGGGTCGCGTGGCAGTTGCCCTGGCTGATCGCCGCGGTGAACGGGCCGCCGTAGTCGCACGTCAGCGCCACCACCGAGGGATCGGCAGGCCGGGCGAAGTACGAGTGCACGAAGTAGAAATACTCACCCGGCTTCACGGCGTGCATCAGCGTGCCGGGCCCCTCCGCCGGCCCGTGGCTGACGGTGTTCCAGCCCATGTGCGGCACGATCAGGTCTTCCCGCTCGGGAAAGCGCACCACATCCCCGGCGATGAAGCCCAGTCCCTCGTGAACGCCGTCCTCATGGCCGCGCTCGAACAGCAGTTGCAACCCCAGGCAGATGCCCAGAAACGGCCGGTCTGCCTTCAGGTGCTCCAGCACCGGCTCGGCCAGCCCGCTGGCCCGCAGATTGGCGATGGCATCCTGGAAGGCACCCACGCCCGGCAGCACCAGGTGCGTGGCCGAGGCGACCATGCCCGGGTTGCTGGTGATCTCGGCGGGATGCCCCTGGCGCTCGAACGCCTTCTGCACGCTGCGCAGGTTGCCCATGCCGTAGTCCACGATCACCACCCGCTTGCCGCCCATGTCACCTCCCCAGTATCCAAAAACAAGACTGTTCCACCGCGTTCAGGGGGCTTGCCCACCCTCCGTCGAAGCCGATGGCGGGGGGCCTTCCTCCTGGTCCGGCCCGGATACCAGCCTCAGCAGGAAACTGAGAGCCAGCAGACTCCCGGCACCCGCCAAACCCAGCAGCAACAGCGTCAACGGGTCCATGAACAGCCAGGCCACCTTGGGCCCCAGCCACGGCCAGGCGAACCACGAGATCAGCACCCCCAGGGCCAGCGACGGCCCGAACGGCAGCGCCTGGCTGCCCCGCAGCAGCATGTAACCCACCCCCATGATGATCCCAGGCGCCAGCGACACGAAAAAGCTGCTCAGGATCGGCTGCCAGCCGACAAACGCCCCGGCCATCAGCAGCAGGTCGCCATCCCCCAGTCCCAGGCTCTCGCGCCCCCGGCCAAGCCCGTAGACAAAACGAATCACCCGACAGACCAGATTGCCCGCGAACGCGCCGGCCAAGCCGCCAGCCAAGCCGGTCCACCACGCCCCGGGCGGCAGCCACGCGGGCAGCGGCCAGAAAACCGGCCAGGGGTGCAGGCTCACCGGGAAACGCATCTCCTCGGGAATGCGGCCGGTCACCCGCGCCGCATCGGCCAACGCCTCACTCCCCTCCAGCGGGAAAGGCCACGGGCACAGCGTGCTGAACACCAGGCCGATCAGGCAGCCGGTCAGCGTGATCGACAGCGGGATTTCCTGGTGCTCCAGATCGCAGATGCTGGCCACCAGCAGCAGGCTGAACAAGGTCGCCTCGGCGGCCCACACCAGCCAGGCCTGCCAGGGCACCAGCCCGCTGTGCAGCGTCCAGCCGAACTTCTTCCACCAGCCCACGCTGCGCACATCCCAAATCACCTCCAGCGCGAACAGGGCCAAAAACCCCAGCCCGGCGAAGATCTCCACCAGCAGATAGCGAATGGAAAACGGCGTCTGGCAGTTTCGGCATTTGCCCTTCAGCAGCAGCCAGCCCAGGATGGGGATGTTGTCGTGCCAGGCGATCGCCTTCAGGCACGCCATGCAGTGCGACCCGGGCCACAGCAGGCTTTTCTCATACGGCAGCCGCACCGCGGCCACCTGCAGGAAGCTGCCAGCCGACAGCCCCAGCACAAAAACACCCACGCACCAGATGATCCAGCCAATGACCGCGATGTTCATGGGCTGTCACCCGCAAAGGGGGCCTCGCCCCGCAGGGCCCGGGCAATGGCCGCCGCCGCCGCCAAGGGCGACTGCCTGCCCGTGTCGATCTGCTGGCGCGCCACCTCGGCGTACAGCGGCTCCCTCGCCTGCAGCAGGCGTTCCATCTCAAAGGTCCAGCGTTCAAGGGGATTGGCCGATTCGTCCGGCCCACCCTGCACCAGGGGCGGCCGCTGCGTGGCGCTGGCGGGATCGGCGGCGATGCGACGGGCCAGCTCGGCCGGTTCGGCCCGCAACCAGACGGTGTGGGCCCCGCGCAGGATCTCGCGGTTGGATTCCAGCAGCACGGCCCCGCCCCCGGTGGAAACCACCAACGGCCCCTGCCGCAGGCATTCGGCAAGCACGGCCTTCTCCCGCTGGCGGAACTCCATCTCGCCGTCCCGCGCGAACTGCTCGGCGATGGGACCGTGCCGGCGGGTCAACTCGGCATCCGTGTCCACCACCGGCCAACCCAGCAGGGCGGACAGGGCCTTGGCCACCGAACTTTTGCCCGAGCCACGCAACCCCACCAGCCACACCTGACGGACACCAGGTTCCCGCGCGGTCATGCGGGGGCTCCCCCGGGCTTTTCACCCTGCCCGCCCGGCTGCTCCCCGGGCGTTTCCAGGATCTTGGCACCCGGACGGACCGTGATGGGGGTGAGCGCGTTCTTGGCCACCTGGCGCATCAGGTCGACCGGAGGCTCCTGCCCCGTGAACGCGCAGAACTGCGCCGCCGCCTGGCGGATGAACATGTCCAGGCCGGTCACCACGGTGGCGCCGTGACCACGGGCCTGCTTGATCATCATGGTGTTCTCGGGGTTGTAGATGGTGTCCATCACCACCATCCCGCTCTTGAAGACACTGGGATGGATGGGGGACTCGTCCACCTCCGGATACATGCCGCACGAGGTGCAGTTGACCACGATGTCGCACAGCGTGGTCATGCGCATGGCCCAGTCCACCTGGCGGCAGCTCATGTCCTGGGCCAGCTTGCGGGCCTTCTCGTCGGTGCGGTTGGTGACGGTGACAATCGCCCCGGCATCGGTCAGCGCGTGCACCACGCTGCGGGCCACGCCGCCGGCACCCAGCACCAGGGCTATCTTCTGCTTCAGCGATCCGGGGCTGCCATCGGGATTGGCGGACAGGCCCGCCGTCAGGCTTTCCAGGATGGCGGGACGGTCGGTGTTCATCGCCTTGAAGCCCGAGGCGGTGCGCACCAGCGTGTTGGCCGACTGCGTCTGGGCCACCAGCGATTCCATCTCCGTGGCCTGGTGCACCGCCGATTCCTTGTGGGGAATGGTGACGCTGAGCCCCTGGATCTTCAGCGGCGTGTGGCTGGACAGGAAATTGACCAGCTTGCCCTCCGGCACCTTGAACGGCAGGTACAGCGCGTTGATCCCCAGCTTGCGAAAGCCGATGTTGTGCACGATGGGGCTGAGGCTGTGGCCAATGGGGTCGCCCACCACGCCATAGATCTTCGTTTCCTTGTTGAGCCGACGCACGCCATAGATGTTCTGCAGTTGCCCCACCGTCAACATGCCGGGAGCGGCCAACCGCTCGGGGTTGAGCGCGCCATAGGTGAACGGCGCCCCCAGCGCCAACTGCACCAGGCGGCTGGGCACCCCCATGTCCCCCATGCAGAAGGCGATGGTGGGCTTCTTGGCGAACCGCACCAGGTCCAGCACCCGCGCCACATCCTCGATTTGCTTCGGCATGCAGGCGATCTTGATCACATCCGCGTCGGCCTCGTGCATGCGCCGGAAGATGGCGTGCAGGTCGGACGGGACCTCGTCGAAATTGTGGTAGCTGACAATCCGCTTGGTCTTGCCATACCGGGGGATGGACTTGATGAGGTCCTCCTCGATGTCCACCCAGTCGAACCCGGCGACAATTGCCTGGCGCAGCAGCATCCGCCGCTCGTCTTCGGTGCCCTTGAACCGGCCCTTGTCATCGCGTCGCCGTACCGTCGCCAGAAGCGGCAGCGGCTTGTCGGCGAGCAACCGGGCGAAATCAGGCGCCTTGGCCAGGTAATCGATCCGCACCTCGGCCAGCAGCACATTCCGCCGGGCCGCCTCCATGATTTCCGCGCGGATCATGTCGTGGCGGGTGCGCGCGATCACCGCGCAGATGGGATCGGGCTTCCGGGGTGCCCCTTCCTGCCCGGCTTGCCCCGCCGTTTGGGCCGGATTGGATGTATCAACTGCCATAGACCACCATGCCGGCAGACCGGCCCGGGTTTTTTCCGAAAAGGGCTATTGAAAACCCCAGCCCCGCGCAGGCCTTCCTGTGTCCTTTGTACCACGCCCGCAAGGGTTTCGGGCAGACAGGGGGGCCAAAAAGTGCCCACCCGCCCACTGGACCGAACCGGATGGGGGTTTTGCCCATGGAAACGGGAAAAATCCCGGCGGCGGCGCACTCCCGGGGTGTCGGCGGTGTTAGTATGTAAGCATGGTCTTCTGATAGCCCAAACCCTGCCCCGTGGATGGATCTTCCGGCATGGGCCTTTACGATCGCGATTACGGCCGAGAATCCTCGACGGGCAACCCCTTCGCGAGGATGAACTCCCCCTTCACCGGCACCCTGTGCCTGATGGCGCTGGGCTGCTTCGTGGTCAGCCTGTTCCAGCGCGACTTGGCGTTGCGCATGGGCCTTTCGTGGGATGGCCTGATCCACGGCCGTGAATTTTGGACCCCTGTCACCCACACGCTGTTCCACCCGACCTTTGGCCCCAACGCGCTGATCGCCTTCGTCTTCTACATGCTGATCATCTTCTTCTTCAGCAAGGAGCTGGAAGATCGGCTCGGGCCCCGGGGCATGGCCTGGATCACCGGCGGTGCCGCGGGGTTTGCCGCCCTGGTATTCCTGGCCGGTACGGGCTCCGGGTTGTTTCAGCCGGATTCCCTGCTGTTCGGCATCCCCGTACTGGCCAACGCCATCCTCATCGCGGGGGTGCTGATCGACCCCCGCCGCACCTTCCTGCTGTTTTTCGTGCTGCCGGTTCCCGGCTGGCTGTTGGTGGTGGTCAGCCTGCTCTTTGAACTGGCCTCCGTGGCCCGCTGGGATTTTGGGACCGGCCAGGCAGCCGGCAACATCGCTGGGCTTTTGGCAGGCGGCCTGGCATACCAGATGCTTACCGGCGCCTGGGAGTGGAAATGGCCCAAGCGCAACACCACGTTCCACCGGCGCGGCCGCCCCCGTTTGGCGGTTTTCAGGGGGGAATCCTCCGATGAATTTGTCGAAACCGCCGCTCGCCCCGCCTCCCGTCGCCGGGAATTGGGCTCTGCCCCCGTGGAACCGGAAACCGCCCAGACCGGCAACCTCACGGTGGAAGTGGACCGCATCCTGGAGAAAATCAGCCTGCAAGGCCTGCCCAGCCTGACGGAAGCCGAAAAGAGTATTCTTTTGAAAGCCAGCGAGACACTCAAAAAGAAGCCCTGATATCTCAATCGCAGTCGCCGGATGGTGCCCCGATATGCCTCTGTATGAATATGTCTGCTCGGATTGCCAGACCCAGTCAGAACTGCTGGTGATGGGCGGTGAAAAGCCTGTTTGCCCCTCCTGCCAGGGCAAGCAAATGGAAAGGCTATTCAGCCTGCCAGCCCGCCCGGTGATGGCCCCCTCCGGTGGTGGCGGGTGTGACACCTCTCTCCCACCCTGCAACCCCCATTGCTGCCGCTTGCCCCAAGGCGGCTGACCTCGCATACTAATTAAAAGGTCGGAATCTGAATCGCCTCTCCCGGAACCTCGGCGCGGCTTAAGGGTTGCTCTCCAGGGCAACCCCTGCCAGTCCGCTGTTCAAAGGGGGGATCAGGCGTGCCCATCGTGTCCAGCCATTCCGAAACCATGTCGCCCACCCCATCAGGCAATGACCACGACCTTCTCCTCACCCTGGAGGAAATCAGTCAGGTCGTGTCGCATTCCCATGACCTGCGCCAGACGCTGGACAACACCTGCCTGCTGATCCAGAAACGGTTCCGGGTGGCGGTCTGCTCCCTGTATCTGTTCGACCCGAAAGGGGTGCATCTGGTCCTGGCCGCGACGGTGGGTTTGCGTCCCGAGGGCATCGGCCGGGTGCGCATGCGGCTGGGCGAGGGTTTGACCGGCCTGGTGGCCGAGACGGTTTCCCCGGTCAACGAGCCCAACGCCCCCACCCACCCCCGGTTCAAGTATTTCCCTGAGGCGGGCGAGGATCCATTCCAGTCGTTCCTCGGCGTGCCGCTGCTGGTGGGTGGCACCGTGAAGGGCGTGCTGGTGGTGCAGGCGATCGAGTCGCGCATCTTCTCCCCAGGCGATGTGCGCATGCTGAAGACCGTGGCCGCCCAGCTCTCCAGCCTGGTGACCGACGCCTGGTGGCTGGACCAACTCAATGCCTTCACCCATGGCGACATGCCCATGGAACAGCCCACGGGCCCCATCCAGGGCGTGGGCCTCAGCCCGGGCGTGGGCGCGGGATTGGCCTACGTGCTGGACAGTTGGGAAACCTACCGCCAGAAGGCCCCCAAACGCGCAGAGGATTCCCAGGGGGAAAGGGCCCGGCTGCAGCAGGCGATTGCCGATGCCCGCGAGGAATTGAAACGCCAGGAGATCGACATCGCCAACCTGGTGGGCGAGGATCAAGGTGCCATCCTGCAGGCCCAACGGATGATCCTGCAGGACCGCGGCATCGAGCGCGACCTGCTGGCCTGCATCAACAAGGGCAGCAGCGCCGAAGCCGCCATCCTGGACACGCTGGACCACTATGTGGCCGCCTACGGCAAGGTGGCCACCGCCGTGCTGCAGGAGCGTGTGTACGACATCAAGGATGTGTTCCACCGCGTGCTGTGGCATCTGGTGGGTGGCCGTTCCGACAAACCCGCCGCGGACCTGCCGGTGATCCTGGTCACCCGCGAGGCCTCGGTGATGGAACTGTTCGCCGTGGAGCGGTCGCACCTGGCAGGTGTGGTGGTGGAGCACGGTGGCCCGCAAAGCCACGCCGCCATCTTGGCGCGCTCCCTGGGACTGCCCATGGTGGGCAAGGTGGAAGACTTCGCCAGGGTGGCCCAACCGGGCCGTTGGCTGCGGATCGATGGCGCCACCGGGCTGGTGGATCCCGACGCCACCCCGGTGGACTCCCCCGCCCCCATGCGCCGGGTGGACAATCTGCCACCCATGGCCCCACCTTCCAAGCGGGCCGGCATCCCCACGCTGGAAGCCAACATCAACCTGCTGTGCGAGGTGGAACCCGCCCTGCGCGACGGGGCCGCCGGTGTGGGCCTGTTCCGCAGCGAGTTCCTCTTCCTTGCCCGCCGCTCGCTGCCCACCGAGGAGGAGCAGGAGCGCATCTACTCCAAGCTGGTGACCGGCATGCGGGGTCGGCCGGTTTGCATCCGCACTTTCGATCTGCGCCCCGACAAGTTGGCCTCTGTCTCCTTGCTGGCCAAGGCCGAGCAGGGCTACGACTGGCGCCTGGTGCTGGGCTCCCCTCCCCTGCAACGCCTGTTCCGCGAGCAGGTACGGGCCATCCTGCGCGCGGGCGTGCACGGCCCCGTGCGCCTGCTGGTGCCGTTGGTTTCCTGCAGCGAACTGGTTGATCTGGTGGTGGAGACTCTGGCCGACGCGCGCTCCTCGCTGGTTGCCGATGGGCTGGACCACGACAGCCGGGTGGAGATCGGTTTCATGCTGGAATCGGCCGCCGCCGTCCCGCTGGCGCACCGCTGGCTCGACCGGGCGGATTTCCTGGCCTTGGGTACCAACGACCTGTCGGCCTCGGCGCTGGCCTTCGACCGTGACAACCCGGTGGGCACGCCCCAGCTTGACTTCCTGCACCCGGGCTTCCTCGCCCTGCTGGAACCGGTGGTCAGCGCCGCGCACCGCCAAAACAAATCCGTCAGCGTGTGCGGTGAAATGGCGGCCGATCCACGCGGCGCGGTGGCCTTGGCCGCCCTGGGTGTGGACCGCTTGAGCGTGCCGGTGAAGGCGCTGCGCCCCATCCACCAGGTGCTGGCCAGCCTGGAGCCGAAAGCCCTGGCCCAGACCCGCAGGGGCCTGCTGGAGTTCAGCTCGCGCTCCGCGATCGCCGACCTGATCGCCCCGCTGCTTCCGGGAAAAAACTAAACCATGGCAGGCAGGCGCGGTTGGATACGGCTGCTCCTGCCAACCCTTTTCGTGGCGGTGCTGCTTGCCCTGTCCGCCAAATCCTGGCTGGGCCTTCCGGCCCGCACCATCATGGCCCAGCCGGAGGCATCCTTTAGCCCAACCATGGCGGTGACCCTGGGCGGCTACCAAAGCGAATTGCGACTGAAACACTGGCAAGGCCAGATCCCCGATTTGCAGGTCATCGCCTTGGAGCCACCCGCCCGGTGGACGCAGGAAGCCGGTCTGCGCCCCACCACCCGCAAAATGACCGACTACCTGCTGGAAAAACGCGGTCTGGATCCAAACACCGTGCCCCGGATTGTGATGACAAATCCAAATGGCTGGCATCCGCTCCGGGCCCTGGCCGCCTGGCTGGAGGAGCCAGCCCACCTGCAGGATCGTTTGCTGATACTGGTGGATCCCACCCGGGCCAACTATTTCCTGACCGGCTCGTTTTCATTTTTGCCCCGTGAGGTGCGGTCGCGGATCCGATTCGAGACCCTGCCCATCCCCGATCTTGCACCCGAAGTCTGGTGGCGTCGGCGCAATGGCTGGAAAGATGTCGCCACCGGCTGGTTTCTGGGCGCCTTCGCCCTGTTTGCCGGCGAGGGGCAGTATGGCGAACGGTTCAACCCCCTCGACAGCTCCGGAAAGATCACCTGGGCTCCCGATTCTCCCCTGGCGGGAGCCACACCATGAAGCGATCCAACCCAGGCAGGCGCTGGTTTCTGGTGGCTGTGGTGCTGTTGCTGCCGTTGCTCACGTCCCCCTGGTGGATGCCGGCCATGGGCCGCTGGCTGGTGGTGGAGGAAAATCTGGAACCGGCTGATCTCATTTTGGTGCTGGGAGGCGATGCCGAGGTCCGGCCGGTGGTGGGGGCCTGGGCTTATCGGCAGGGGCTTGGAAAAAAGGTTCTTTACAGCCAGCCATCCGATCGTTTCGAACCGGAGGTTCCCTTCGACCCTCCGGAGCGCGAGTTGATCCCGGCCATCCTACGCAAGGCTGGCGTGCCCGAGGGAGATATCGTCCCCCTGCCCGGAGAGGTGGATGGCACCCTGGGCGAAGGGGAGCGCCTATGCGATTACCTGAAACAAAATGGGGGCAAAACCGTCCTGGTGGTCACCACCAACTGGCACACCCGCCGGGCGGGATGGATCCTTCAAAAAAAGGTGGGAGACCTGGCCCGCGTTCAGATGTTGCCCGCACCTTCGCCGGGCTTCGATCCGGCCGTTTGGTGGCGTTCCCCCGGCGGGGTGGAAATGGTGCTATCCGAGTACCTGAAGATCATCTGGTACAAGATCCGCGGCTGATGCCTAATTGGCCTTCGGGGCTTCCAGGTAAGGCGCAAGCTCCTTGTCTCGCCGCAACACCCGCTCCAGCTCGCGGGCCAGCTTGTTCTCCCCATCCACCTGCAACACCTGATCGACCTGCCGTTGGGCCTCATCGATGAGGCCGTTTTCCTCGAGCCGGCGGGCCAGTTCCAAGCCGATACCGGCGCGCTGCGCGGATGGAGTCAGCGAGGTGGCCTTCCGCAAAGAATCAAGGATCTTGTCCTCGGATTCCCCCATTTTCTGTTGCAGGTCAGCCAGGATTTTCCAATTGCCAGGCGATGCGCCGGCGGCCTGGGCAAGCACCTCCATTCGGGCGGTCTCGAGCAAGCTGGGACGCGGGTCCTTGCGCCGCGGATCGGGTTTGTGCAGGCGGATGGCCTCCAGCAACACCCCCGGATCATCCGGAAGCAGGTAGTCCAGCAATTTGGCCGGCTGCTCGCCATTGAGCGAACGCGCAAGGATGTCTGGCAAGTGCGCGGTGGAACGGTGCAGGCTTTCACGCCACCGAACCGCGGCGATGTTTTGGTCGGTCTCCCGTTTTTTGGCGGCGTCCGGCCCTTCCTGCTTTTCGCCCTCCATCCAACTGGCCAGCCCGGCCGAGTACCACAAATCAGGATCAAAACTGTAGACTTTGGCGGCCCGGTACAGGTGGGCGGAGGCCGGTTCAGATTTCTGGAACCGGTCCGCGAACAGGCCCAGGTAGGCGTGACTGCGCCGATACAGCGGAGAAAGGGCCCGGCATTTGGCCAATTCGCCTAGACCCAGATTCCAATATTTTTCCGCCCATTCCCGGTTGGGCTGGCTGGCCTGGTCCCTTTTCAAAAGCACCTCGGCGGCCTGCATTCCCAGCAGGCTGAAACGCATGGGCCCGGCCAAGGCGTCCATCAGCAGGTCGGTATCGCGCAGGGTCTCGATTTCACGCTTCAAGACCCGGTCGGCGGTGTCTTGCGCCGAAACCATGTCCAGGGCGGCCAAGCCGATGGTCTCATGCACCTCGGGCAGCCAGGGCCTCAAGCGCCCGGCACTTTCCAGAAGGCTGATGCGCCGCTCCTGCCCCGCGTTGGTGACCGGTTGCTGGTCCGCCTCCAACTGCAGGCGGAACACGGTGGAACCCGTGGCCAAATCGTTCACCAGCAGCAAGGCCCACACGGCCAGGATGATGCCACCCAGCCGGGCGACCATCCCGTCCAGAACCCACACGCTGGTTTCCTCATGGTCGCGTGATTCGGGCTGGTCGCTGGTGTGGCGGGAAAGCGCCGAAAGGTGTGCCAGGCACACGGTGGCCAGTAGCGCCACCGAGGCCATATGCACCCCGAAATCCGCCACCGAATGGATGGCCAAAGCCAAGAGACCGAACAGCAGGCCGGTGGGCATCATGGCCGAGGGCTCACCCCTGTGCCGGCGGATGCCGCGCATGCCCATCCGCACCAGCCAGAAAACCATCAGCAGGGTGACCACGAGCCTGGGGATTCCCCCCTCAACCAAAGCCTCCAGGTATTCGTTGTGGGCATGGTCCAAAACCACCCCGGGGAATCCGCCTATCTGCCGGACGATCGGTTCCACCACGCCCAATGACCCGGCCCCTGTGCCAGTGAGCGGGTACTGGACCACCAGATTCAATAGGGGCTTCCACACATTGACCCGGTCTTCCTGCAGCGTGGCCTTGTCGGTCACCGTGCCCAACCGCTGGCTGATCTGATCCCAGCCGAACCAGGCGACCAACCCCATCACCGGCAAAGCCAACCACAGGGCCAAAATCAAATTGCGGGCATTGGGGGCGGAGGCGTTTTTTGCTGATTTCTTGGATCTGCTCTTGCCCGCGCCCAGCCAGGCGATGGTGGTCAGGATGATGGAGGAAACCAAAGCCAACGACCCGCCCCGCGACATGGACATCGGAATGGTCGCCATCATCAGGGCGATGGCGAAGATGCACAGCAGGGCTGCGGGCTTGTTTAGGAGTTCCAAGGGTGAAGCAAGGATTTCCTGAATAGGCCTCCAAAATTCGGCTTTTTTCAGGAATCCATCCCGGGACCTGGGTGCAACCTTCTGGTAATAGGTCCAGCCAATCACACCCAGCACCGCGCCGACGCACAAATTGATGTAGTCCGGGTAGTGGTTGCGGCAGATGAACGGCCCGAAAACGGCGCCGGGGGTGATCCAGGTCCAGTAGATGATGTCGTTCTTGGCGGAGGTGAGCGATTGGGCGATGGCGAAAAAGGCCAGCGCCGCTCCGTTAAACAGCAGCACCCAGCCCATCCGCAGCAGCAGGACCTGACGGGCCAGATTGGACCGGACCATCAAATAAAGCAGCGTAACGGCAGTGATTTGTGTCAGAAAAACCCGCGTGGCGGCCGGGTCCAGACTGATCGGCTGCCAAGGGGCCGGCCGCACGGTCTCTGTGCCGTCTGACAGAATTTCAGGCTGGGCCGGCACCTGCTCGGCCCGCAGGGTGGCAGCCGCCGGGGAAACCAGTTGGAGGATATCCCTGGGCAGGGGAACCAGCTGACCCAAGGTGATCAGGATCAACCCGACCAGACATAGTCCGATTGGGCAGAGGCAAATATTCAGTTTGCCGGTATGAACCGCCAAGCTGGCCCAGCAGAGGAGCGCAATACCCAGCGGCCAACCCAGAATCGCATACGCCCACGGGTCATTGGCCCCTAACAACCAAGGGGCGACAACGACCATGAAAAGCACACACGCTTCCATGGCAAGCAACAAAGCCGTGGCAGGGCCACGGCTTGTCGGTAATGCTTCAGTTTTAGACATCCCTAACCTTAGGCCGGGAGATGGGAAGGATTACTTCTTCTTGGCCGGCGGACGGCGGGGGGGAGGAGCATAGGGGTTGGTGGCCGAAGCCTTGATGACTCCCGTGTAGGAGAAATCATCCAAGGAAACAACCAGCTCGCCCTGCTCACCCTCGTTGGTGGTGACCTTGCGGGCCGAGTCAGGCAGAGCCTTGCGGTCGGTGGCAAAGTGAGCCAACGGAGACTTGGTGCTGGGCACATTGGACCAGCCACCCAAACCGACATAGCTGTCGGCAAACAGGAATGCGGAGCAACCAAAGGCTGCAGTCAGGACGAAACAACCAATCCAACTCTTCATGGACGACACTCCTAGATACTCCTCAACCGTAGCTCAATCGTTCATCGGGTGCAACCCGGTGGTCAGCAAAACCCTAAATTTCTTCCAATTCACATTTAAGACGGCATGATCCCAAGCCTGGTTCCCATTCAGTATGGAGAAATTGCTCAGGCAGAAATCAAGCAATCACATTCTATCTTGAATTTAGCAAGTCCGCATGTCCTTTGCGCTTCAAGCCGGCCCGGATTTCATCGATATGGATGTACATGCCCTTCCCCTTGCGATCTGTTCCGCTGCAAATTCCCAGTATTTGGCCAGCACAATCCACCAAGGGACCCCCGGACCTGCCCGGAATGCTGGGATCGGCCATTTCCCAATAGAAAGCATCAATTTCCCCCGCATTCTTGGTTGTCAGCACTTTCCCAGCAAGCAGTTCAGCCCTCAGGCTTGGGTATCCCTTGTCGCACCCAGCGGTGTGGGTGGTGCCCCGAATTTTTGACGGCAAACTGCGGGCTGGAGCCAGCTGCAGTGGCGAGATAGGCAATTTGGGAGCTTCCACACTCAACAGGACCAAATCGATGTCCGGCCAACTGTCCACCAACTCCAGTTTCACCAAATCCTTGTCCCCCTTGGGTGGATCTCCCGCGGTGAAAAAAGTCGCATGGCCTTCCTTCGATTTCCCTTGGAACAGGTGGTAGGCGGAAAGGGCCAGCAACTTGTCACCCTTCCTTCCCACAACCACCCCGCTTCCCTCGTTTGCCAAACCAATGTGCAGAGCCAGGGTGGCTTGGACAACCCGGTCCGGGCTGCGCAGATTGGTTTCCGCCAATCGGCCCAAGTCCTGCGGACTCGCCGTCTGGGACATGGCCACCTGGGTGATAAACAGCAGGATTTCCAAACGCATCCCATGCTCCCCGCAAATTCGGAACAGGCGTTGTTTCCCAAATAATCACTTATTTCGTCAATCTCTTCCCATCTTACAGCCGAAACAAACAGAAGAGCGGTAGCAGCCTGCCCTGTTGGGGAAGGCTACTCCCGTTCCGGATCGTCCCCTGTTTTCAAGGTATCCAGGCGAATGGCCACCTACCGCCAAAAACTGAGGTTGGCTGCATTGCTGGCAGGCACTTTGGTGCCTGCCACAGGGTGCACCATAGCGTCCACCACCAAAAGAACCCTGATCAATGAACCCCTGCTGGTAGCCGACGAACACCATCTCGAGAAGGAATTCCATCATCTGGCCAAGGCGGCATGGCGCGATTACGAGGGAGGCTGCCGGGACGGGGTGAGGCATTCCCACGCCTTCAAGGAAGGATTCATCGATGGTTTTGTGGATCAGCTCGATTCCGGTGGAACCGTAGACCCCCCCACCCAACCCCCGCGCAAATACTGGCTGGCCAAACACCTGAACCCGCTGGGCAACATGGCCACCTTCGATTGGTTCAACGGATTCCGCCAGGGGGCAGAAATCGCCCAAGCGTCCGGCCTGCGCCGGCAGTATGAGGTTCCCCTGTTCGTACCCGACACCAAATTCACAACCGATCACCACCCCAAATTTTCAAAGCCTAGCACCACCAACTCGGATGACCCGAACCTGCCCGTGCTCCCCATCCCCCGGCCGAACGCCCCATCGGCGGAGCTGCCTCCGCCTCCTGCGAAGCTGCCGGGAGGTGACCGATGAACAGTCCCCAAACATTTTCCAGCCTGACCACCATGCTCCTAGGCACAGGCAAACGTCTCCAATTCCTTGCCATCGCCTGGGCCGCCTGGCTTTCGATGGCCACCGGTTGCGCCCAGCTCACCAACCCAGCGATTGACGGCGTGCCCGCCCGGCGGGTTCCCGAGGAGTACCTGGGAACACCCCGCGACGCGTACAAACCCATTCCGCTGGACCTGCTGCGCCAGAAACCGAACAGGAACTACACGCTCGACCAGGGCGACATCCTGGGCCTGTACATCGACAAGATTTTGGGCGAGCAGGGCCAGGCACTGCCGTTCCGCATGCCCGAGCAGCAAGGGCTGCCTCCCGCCATCGGCTTCCCCATCCCGGTGCAGGAGGGGGGCGTGGTCATCCTGCCCAACATCGACCCCATCGAGGTGAAGGGGAAAACCCTCCGCGAGGCCCAGGACCTCATCAAGGAGGCCTACACCGTCAAGAAACAGATCCTGCAGCCGGAAAAGTTCCGCATGGTGGCCACGCTGATGCAGCCGCGCACCTATCAAATTCTGGTAGTGCGCGAGGACAGCGGCCAAATGCCCAGCGGCACTGCCAACCCTGCCGCAGCATTTGGATCCGTGGTGGTCAACAACACCAATGGGAAAACGGCAAATGGCTATGCTCTCATGTTGCCGGCTGGCGAAAATGATTTGCTCAATGCACTGAGCCGCACCGGAGGGCTGCCGGGGGAAGGCGGCAAGGCCGAGGTGATCATCCAGCGCAACACCAATCCCACCGACCTGGCATCGCCGGCCACCGCCAACAAGAGCTTCATGCGCATCCCGCTGAAACTGAAGGCTGGCGAGCCTTGGCCCTTCGAAGAGGAAGACATCCTGCTCAAGGATGGGGACATCGTCTATGTGGAAAGCCGCAAGACGGAATTCTTCTACACCGCCGGCCTGATCGGCGTGGGACAGTACCCCCTGCCCCGCGATTCGGACCTAGATGTGATTGAGGCGATCTCGATGGTGCGTGGGCCGCTTTTGAACGGTGCTTTTAGCCAGACAGCCTTCGGCGGAAACTTTGCCTCCGGTGGTGGTCTGGGGAACCCCAACCCCACTTTCGTGACCATCCTGCGCAAGCTGGAGAACGACCGCCAACTCAACATCCGTGTGGATGTGGTGCGGGCGTTCCGGGATCCCCGTGAAAGGATTCGCCTGCTGCCCGGTGACTTGATGGTGATGCAGTGGTCCCCAGCCGAAGCCGTGGTCAACTACTTCAACTACAAGTTCAAGTACAACTTCTTCTCGACCATCATCCGCCAGAACGACCTGATTGGTACCGCATACCTCGATGGCTTCGGGCCTCCCTAATCCCGCATGATTCAGCAGCCATCAACAAGAGAAGGCCGTGGCAAGCGCCACGGCCTTCTCTTCTTTCACCTCGCCGGCCTCACTCCCCCGGAGGAGAAGGCGCCTTGTCTGTACCGTCGGTTCCAGGATTGGCAGGGGGCAGGCGCTTGGTCTGAATCCGGGGAGCGATACTGGGGAGAACGCGCGAGGCCATGGAAGGCCCCTTCTGGCGTTTCTCCTCGGCCTGGGCCTCCTCGTTTTCCTCATCCTCGTCGTCGGTGTAGGACTCGTAGTCGGAGTAGTTATAGCCGTACTTGTAACCGTATTTGTAACCGTACTTGTAGCCATAGCTGTACTTGTAGCCATAGCCGTACCCGTAGCCGTATTTGCTGGCCTCGCGGGGATCATACCCGTTGACGACCACACCCTGCACCTTGGCCCCCAGGGTACCCAGCACCTCCGCCGCCTGCTCGGCCGCCGGGCGACCGTTGCGGGTCACGCGCATCACCATCAGCACGCCATCCACACGGGGCGCCACGATGCTGGGATCGCTGACCGCCAGGACGGGAGGTGTGTCCACCATCACGATGTCGTACATCTTGCGCAGTTCTTCGATCACTTCCTGAAACTTGGGGGTGGTGAGCAGTTCCGAAGGATTGGCGGGTCGCGGACCGCAGGGCATGAGATGCAGCCCAGGTACCTCGCAGGTGTGGATCGCCTCCTGCATGGTCGCCTCGCCATTCACCACACTGGCCAACCCCACCTCCGGCTGGTCCAGGCGGAAGATCTTGTGCACGCGGGGTTTTCGGAAGTCCGCATCCAGCAACACGATCTTCTTGCCCGACTGGGCGATGGAGATCGCCAGGTTGGCCGATATGGTTGACTTGCCATCGCCGGCCGTGGGGCTGGTGGTCTGAAGGACCTGGTGCCCCTGCCCCTGCGTGCTGAAGTAGAGCGCGGTACGCAGGCCGCGGAAGAATTCAGCCTCCTGGCTTTTGGGGTTGTGGAAGGTGATGAGGGTGGGGTCGATCTTGCAGAGCGCCTTCTCCTCCTCGTCCATGGGCGGGAAGAGCGGCACATGGCCCAGCACCGGCAGCCCGAGCCTCTGGCGGATCTCATCGGGCGACTTGAAGGTCTTGTCGGATCGCTCCAGCAACCACGCCAGACCACCGCCCAAGGCGGCGCCGAAAATGCCGCCGGCGACCACCATCAGGCTCTTGCGACTCGGCACTTCCGAACCGATCTCGGGAATGCGCCCCAGCTCCTGGGCCTCGTAACCGCCGTTGTCCTTGGTCATCAGGTACTGCTGCTTCATCTGCTCGGTGAATTCCATCTGCCGCTCGGCGTTCTCGATTTTCCGTTCGAGGTCCTTTTTCTTTTCCTCGAGGTTTTTGTGCTTGTCGAGGTCTTCCTGCAGGGACTGCAATTGGTCCTTCACCTTCCCCAGGTCAGTCTCGTACTCGTCGATACGGGTGCCGTAATGCTGCAGCAGCGACTGGGCCTTGGTGCTGAACAGTTCATCCTCGCCGACGCCGTACAGGGTGGTGGGTTTTCCATCCGCGCCCTTGGGGATCAGGCCCTTGGCCAGCTTTTCCTCATAATCCTTGATCTCAGCGATTTCCTCGGACAGGTTCTTCACATCCGGATGGTCTTTCCCCAGGCCCTGCCGGGTGAGTTGCTTGACTTTCCTTTGGAGCAATCTCACTTCCTGGTTACGGGTCAGGCTCACCTCCTTGGACGGATCATCGCTCCCTGCGCTGGGCAGCAGGTCCGACTGGCTGAGGGTGCCTGCCAGGCGCATCTGGTCGGTCAATTCCTCCTGGCGGGCCTTCACGCGGTCGAGACGGTTCATCAGGCCGCTGGCTTTTTCCTGCAGGGCCTTTTGTTGGTACACCACACCCGAGGTGGAGTTTTTCTGCATCTGCTCTTCGGTCTGGCGCAGATCGGTTTCCATCTGCTGCAGGTCGCGGCGGGAATTGGTGATGGTCCGCTCCATGCGGGTCATCTGCATGTCGTTGGCCAGGTTGTATTTCAAATCGAGCCAGTTCTTGTAACCCTTCACAATCGCCTTGAGGGCCATCACGCATTCCGTCTGGGAAGTGCCCTGGAAACGGATATTCAGCACATTGTTGGATGCGGTGGTGGCTCCGGCCTCTTTGGCCCTAGTTACCCCGATTCCATTTCGCAGATATTCAATTAGCGGTTGGATCTCGCGGCCCTGGAACGGATTGATGGGGGTTGGGTTGGCACCCGTTCCGGTATCGGTGGCGGGCTGGGAACCGCTGGCCCCCTGCGCCACCCCGGTGGCGAACTCACCCTGCTGCAACAGGGTTGCCGCCTCCTTGAGGACCTGGTCGCTCTTGATCACGGTCACCTGAAGCTGGACGTAGTCGTCCAGGATTGCGGTCCGCAAGTCTCCACCAATCTCACCCTTTTTCTTCAACACCATCAGGTCCACCGAGGCGGCGTAGAACTGCTGCACCCGCAGGGTGAACAATCCGGCAGCCACCAGGCCAATGATGGTGGTGACAATGATCAGGCCCATCCGCTGCTGCAGCATGCGGAGGATGTTGAGGGGGTCCTCAGGGGGCCGCATGGCCTCCATGGGAACGCCCATGCCCTGCTGGCCCTGGAGGGCCAGATCATTCACCCTGGGTTGCAAACCGGAGGACATGGCCACACACCCCTAGCGAACAAGGCGACCTCGGTCACCACCGAAAGCCTTGGTGCAGAAATCAACACCCGAAATTTTATGCTAACTGGTGAACAGGGCCCTTCACAGGCTGCTGGTCCTGAATCATCTGCTCAAATCGGGCTAGCAGAGGCTGCATTTGCGCCAAAATCCGCCAAGCCGTTTCATCCTGAGGGTCGCCCTGCAGGGTCACCCTACCGACCACCATGCTCCGAAGGACCACGGGAAGTTCGGTTTTCCAGCATTTTTCTGAATCAATTTTGCTACCCAGCCGCTTCCACCGGGCGTGGAAGGCCTCGTGGGCCACCGGCATGTTCACATCCAGGGTCACGCCCTGCAGGTTGAGTTCCAAGGCCTTGGCGAGCAACTCTTCCCAAAGCTCCTCCCATGGCCCGGACCCCTGCAGGCGCACCTGCATGGAATTGGTTTCCCCATCGGTGGAACCGTTGGATGAGAAGGTCTGCCTCATCCGGGCGTAAATCAGGCGACATTCCGATTTGCCGAACAGGTCGAAAGCGACAAACCCGATTCCCAACAAGGCCAGGGTCAGCCAGGCAACCCGGTCATCCCGCCAGCGGAAAGCCAACACCAGCGCGGAAGAGGTGACCAGACCCAAAAAGGCGACCAAAATCATCACATGCGCTGGTTTCCACCCGGCCCTGGCCAAGCAGTGGTGCAAGTGGCCGCGGTCGGCGGTGTAGATGCTTTTTCCAGTCAGCTTGCGGCGGATGATGGCGGCCGCCGTATCCAGGATTGGCAGAAACAGCAGGCAGACCGGCAGGGCGAGTGGCAGGGGCGCATCGTCCTTGCGCTCCAGATTCACGGCCATCATCGTCAACAGCAAACCCACCGACATGCTGCCGCTGTCGCCCAGGTAAACACTGGCAGGCGGGCGGTTGTAGTTGAGGAAACCCAAAAGGGCCCCGGCCAGGGCCACGGCCAAGAGCAGGGTGAGGGTCTGGCCGGAAAGGTAAGCCAGCACCGCCAAGGTGACGGCGCCCACCACCCCGACGCTGGTCAGCAATCCATCCATGCCATCCAAGAGATTGGCGGCGTTGATAGCCCCCAGAAACAGGAAATAGCTGAAGGGGATCGCCAAGGGACCTAGCGGGATCGGCCGGGTCATGAACTCGATCTGGTCCACCCGCAGGCCGCCGGGAAGCACGACCAGCGTGACCGCCACAATCTGGCCCAGCAGCTTGTGCCTGCCCCGCAGTTCAAAACGGTCGTCCAAAACTCCCACCAGGACCAAGATCGCCACACCCCCCAGCAGGGAGGCCAGACGCCCGATCGGGGGCAAATCACCGGCTGAACTGGAAAGCTGCCACCAGATCCACAGGGCGGTGGTCAGCAGCAGACCAGCCATCACCACCAACCCGCCCACGCGGGGAACGGGATCCTTGTGGATTTTCCTGTGACCGTCCGGTTTATCGACCAAACCGAGCGGGATGGCCCAGCGACGCAGCAGAGGGGTGAGAATCAGGGCGGTGGCCAAGGCGCAGAGGAACGGCCATGCCAGTTCCGCAAGGTTCAGCGCCGGGGTTTCCGCCAGGAAAAGCACTTGGTTCGATGCCTCAGGAAACCTTGGCCAGCATCGCGTCGTCCAGCATTACAGACGCTCCACGACGCAAAAAGTTCACCACCACCACGAAACGACGGCCCGAAGCGCTGGAAAGGATGGTCCCGGTCAGGCCCTTCAGGGGCCCCTGCTTGATCTCCACCTCCATACCCGGCTCGAGTTTGTCCTCGGCGGTGACCGGGGCGCCGCAGGCGATCAGCGAACGCACTTGGCGGATGTCCGAATCGAAGCGTTGTTGATCCGGAACGATCTGCACCGAGGCGGCATGACGGCAGGTGACACCCACATGGTGCTCTTCATCGTCGGCATAGAGGAACAGGTAGCCCGGGAAAATCGGCAGGAATGAGGTGAACATCTTGCCGCGGATGATGTGGCGTTTCTGGGAGCACGGCATGAAATAGGGGATTTCGCGCATGCGAAAGAACCGGGCCAGCATTTTCTCCTGCCGGGGCCGTGTATGCACCAGCCTCCATTTTCGACCGCGGTCACTGCTCAGCAGGTCGTGGTCAAAAAGGTCCTCCGGAAAAATCGCCGGTTCTTCGGGCAAAATCGGCATAAACGGCTGCAATCCTTGGGGACAAAGGACGATGGCCAATGCCAAGTGATTGGGGAATTTTAGCTCACAATTCCCGGTGGGGGATAAAAAATCACTTTTTCAGCCCCAGTCGGGTCAAATCTGGAAAGATTCCCATCTCTCAACCTAACGATTTGTTCATGCGGAGGGGGACATTACAAGATTTGAAATCATTCCCTTTTTGCAAGACTCTTAAGGGCAGTGCCGAAGAGAGGACTCGAACCTCCACTCCCTTGCGAGAACTAGCTCCTGAGGCTAGCGCGTCTGCCAATTCCGCCACTTCGGCAACTCATTCCAAGTTAGCCCGGTTCCCCGAATCCGTCAAGGAAGAGCCTGCGTTTTCCCGGCCGGAAACCGTTGTCAGACAGCCGTTTGTGCCGGATCCAAAGCGACGGGTCCCGGATTATCCGCTCCGGGCGGGCCGCCTTGGTGGGGATTCCACGGCCGGCCGAAAACCGGTGCCGAGCACAGCCTGCGAAAATCGCGCCACCAGCCCGCCTCTGACGGGTGGCCGGGACCATACCCCTCCCCGCGAACCGGGGTGGGCAACTCCTCGATCAGCGCGCTCAAAAAGGTGGCCTTGGCCACCATTTCCACCCAGACAAACCCGGAAGGGGATTGGAGGTTCAACGCCGGGATCATCTCCCGCCTCAACAGGCGGTGGGGGGTGCCGGGATCATTGCCCGGCACGGCCAATACCCACCGAGCCGCCAAACGCCTGGTCCAGGCGCTCCACCCGGGCCAGCGGGGTTCCGGCTTGGCTTCCAGCGCCAGGATCCAACGCACCATCCCGCTCCACAGGGAATGCATCCACCGGACCGCGGGCCCCAGGCGACTTTGGGGTCTGGGCGCCAGCACCAGATGGGCAAGATCCAGCTTGTCCGCCATCAGACCCAGCGAATCCGCCGCCGGATACTGTTGTACCGGACCGCCCAGCACCAGCACCCGCGCATGGTGGGCCTGTTCCAGGGACCGGGACAACCAGGTCCCCATCCCCTGCCCTGCTTCCGGGACCACCTCGGTCACCACCACGCCTTCCAGAACAGCGGCAATGCCCGCAGGGGCGATCACCTGCCGTATCCCCGGCTCACGCGGGAAGGCGCGCACAAAGGCATCCAGGGCAACCAGGTCAGGCTGGAATTCAGCGACCACCAACGAGAAGGGCTGACCCGCCAGCGATTGGGGAGGATGGTAGTGCGGCATCCGCTCGGTCCTCGGCTTCCCTTGTGCCCGTCCGGGCCCGCAAACGCACACACACCAGGGGCTTTTCGGTTGATTGCCCCAACTTCACCGCGGCGACAGGCCCCAGGCGGTTCACCCGCATCGACGGGTCCACAAACCATCCCTCACCCAGCCGTTCCGGTTCCGTGACCACCAGAACGCCACCCGGCTGCGAGGCCGCTTCCCGAAGGGGTGGCCAAGTCACCAGGGTTTCAAAGGAAGCCCCCAGATGGTGGGCCAGCAGATGGTCTTCCACCTGAAAGAATACCAGACGGTCCCCTGCCCCACGGGCATCCCCGATGGCAGCCGCCAGTTCCACCCGGTCTCCCACGGCCACCTGGTTTGGGAGGGAAACCCACCAGCCCCAACCGGCACACCACACCCAAAGAGCTAAGGCGGTGGCCACCCTTCGCACGGTTATCAGCTGAGGCAATGGAATCTCCAGGGTTTGGCACCAGGGCCCCAGGGTCGCCGACAGCCACAAGGCCAGACCCGGAAACAGGGGTGCCAGGTAGTCCGCCCGCTTGAACCGGGCCAGACTCAACAAGATCAAACCACCCACCACCCAGGCGGCCCCAAGGCGGGCCAGCCCCCGGTCCACCGGTCCTTGCGCGGCTGACGCTCGAAATGCCGCCCACAGGGCCACCGGAATCAGCAGACTGGCAGGCAGCGTGCTGGCCGGGAACTGGACCAGGTAAAACCAGAATGGGTGCTCCCGCAAACGGGTGCCGCCCCACCCGCGCCCCACATGATGCAGCCCAAAAAACTCGGCGCTGAATTGCCCCATCGACACGCGATCGGCATGCCAGAACCAGGGCAGCGCCAGCAGGCTGCCCCCCAACAGGGCGCACCCGCCCCCGAAAGCCCACCGCCAAACGGCGGTGTTTTTCGGTTCAAGGGCCACCCGGCACGCCAGCACCGCGGCGGGCAACACCACCGCCATCGGCCCCTTGATCAACCACCCGGTGGCAAAACACAGGGCGGCCAGCAGCAACCACAGGCCATACACCCAGGCCCGTTTGCCCCGCCCCGCTTCCAGGGCCAGCAAACCCAGGGCGATGGATGCGCCCAGGGGAGCATCCGTCCGGGCCGTGCGCGACAACCAGACAAAGGCCGCCATGGCCAGGAGAAGCCCGGCAGCCAGGTATCCCCGCGCCAGTCCGCCGCGCCAACCCACCAGCAGACCCAAGGCCCCCACCACCGCCAAGCCGGACAAGGCCGCCGGCAGACGGGTGGTCCAGGCGTCCGGGGCGTCCGCGCCCAACCAACGAGTGAGGGCGGCAACCGCCCAGTAGTATGCGGGGGGTTTTTGCGCTTCCAGCGTGCCATCGGGCAGGAACGAGGGGCCCGGGCCCGGATGATCCAGGTACCACCTGGCGTTCAGGGCGGCGCGGGCCTCGTGGCTGCCATCCAGATCGCGGTGACCGAGGCGGAAAAACAGCAGGAAAAAAGCCAGCCCCGGCAGGATCGCCAGGGCCGCCATTCGCATCAGTCGTGGACCGAGAACAACCATCTCCGGATCCGCCCGGTCAGGCGGCGTGGCGCATGCCGCCGCCGTGCTGGTGGAAACGCTGGTAGAAGGGGTTGGATTTCATCAACTCGGCATGGCTGCCCAGGGCCACCACCTTGCCCTGATCCAGCACCAGGATCCGGTCGGCGATTTCCAGGGTCTGCAACCGGTGGGTGATCACCAGCACCGTGCGGCCGGGCAGGAACTCACGCAGCGCCTCGTGGATCAGCGCCTCGCTCTCGGCGTCGGTCTGACTGGTGAACTCGTCCAGCAGCATGATCGCCGGGTCGCGCAGGATGGCGCGCGCCAGGCAGATGCGCTGTTTCTGGCCGCCGGACAGCTTGCCGCCGCACTCGCCCACCGGGGTCTGGTACCCCTGTGGCAGCGCCATGATGAACGAATGCGCGAAGGCCTTCTTGGCCGCCGCCTCCACCATCTCGGGCGAGGCGTTGCGGTGGCCGTAGGCGATGTTGTTGAAGATCGTGTCGTCAAACAGCACGGTCTCCTGGGTGACCATGCCCACCTGCCTGCGGAAGGAGCGCAGGTTCACGCCGCGCAGGTCGGCCCCCTCGAACAGGATGCTGCCGTGGTCGGGATCCTGGAAGCGGGGCAGGAGCGACAAGAGGGTGGACTTGCCGCACCCGTTGCCGCCCACCAGCGCCAGCACCTCGCCCCGGTTCACCTCCAGGGAGATGTGGCTGAGGATGGGCCTGCCCGGATCGTAGGAGAAGCAGACGTCGCGGAACTCCAGGAAGGGATGCTCCCGGCCCGGGCCCGGCAGGGGCACCTGCGGCACCAGGCGCAGGGCGCCGCTGGAATCGCGTTCCACGCGGGGGCCTTCCGGGTTGGGCTGGATGCGGGGTTCGCGGTCCAGGCACTGGAAGATGCGGTCGGCCGCGGCCTCACCTGCCTGGATCTTCGTGAACACGCTGGACAGCTTGCGCACCGGGTCGGCGATGGCCACCAGGAACACATACAGTTGCAGCAGTTCCTCGGTCTCCAGCGGCACCTCGGTGAACTTGAGCCCCGCGATGGAGGTCTCCTTGCGCAGCACCAGGTATGAACCCACCAGCAGCGCGGCGGCCACGGCGGCGATGCCCAGCACCTCGATGGTCGGGCCGGCGAAGGCGTCGATCTTCACCACCTTCATCGCCCGCTTGTAGTAATCGCGGGTGGCCTGGCGGAAGCGGCGGCGCTCATAGGGCTCCATGGTGTAGATCTTCACCACCCGGATGCCCGCGAACGACTCCTGCAAGATCTTGAAGATGGTGGACACCCGCTCCAGCAGGCGTTTGGTCGCCTGCTTCATGGTGCGGCCGATCTTGCCGAGCAGGAACCCGGCTATGGGCACCATCACCAGAAACAGCAAGGTCAGCCGCCAGCTGATCATGCCGGCAAGCACCACGCACGCCACCACGCGCAGGGGTTCGGCCACCACCTTGCCCATCAGCGTCTTGGTGCCGGTGCCGAGAGCCTCCATGTCGCTGGTGAACCGCGACATCAGGTCGGCGGTGCCGCGGTCGTTGAACTGGTTCACATCCTGGCGCAGCACCTGCTGGTAGAAGCGGTTCCGCAGGTCGTACAGGCTGCGGCCGACGATGCTGCCCACCAGCCAGTCCTGCAGGAACTCGAAAACACACTTGATGACGGTAGCGATCAGCACCGCGCACAGCAGCACTGACAGCACCTGGAACGAGTCTTCCGGCAGCCAGTCCACCGCGAACTTCCGCGCCAGTCGCCAGCGGTAGATCGACCGGCGGAGGGTCTCGATCTTGGCCTCGCGTTTCACCTGGTCGCGGGTCAGGTCGCGCAGGCGGTGCTCCACCTCCGGGTCGGAGGGCACCCCCACCAGTTCCTGCGCCTTCGCCTCGAACCGGCGCAGGTCCGCCTCGGTGGTCTCGATTTCCTTCTGGTTGGAGGCGATGCGGGCATCGATGTCCTGCACCAGGGTCTGGTCATTCCCCAGGATCTTCAAAATGGGGTAGATGCTCGTGAAGTTGAGCCCCCACAACATGGCCGCAAGGACCGCGCACGCCAACGAAAGAATGAACCGGCCCCGATAAGGCCAGGTGTGCCGTAAGGCCCTGATAAAATTGCGCATGAATTCTCTTTCCGGATGCCTTCCCTGGCTGTTCCCGGTTTGCGGGCGCTAGGTTGTAGCATTCCGGTTCGTCGGGCCACAACCCAACCCTGGCACCTGACCGTGCCGGGCCATCCATCCGGCCCGCAGCGTGTAAAAATTGCAAAAATGACACGGCATCACCGCCCGGAAGATCCCCGGACCGTGTAAAAAACTCCCACCCGGCACCCGGACTGGCATCCGGGGAATCCAACCGGGTCAGGGATCGAACCGAACCCGCCAAAATCGAAAAACGCAAACCCTTGTCAAATAACAACTTAAAAACAAAAATCTAATTCGAGACCATTTTGGCACTGGCTGGTACGGCCTTTGCCATGGTCGCTGTCGCACATCTTTCGACATCCCGTCAAGAGGAGCTCCGCCATGGCTCTCGAACTCTGCTGCGATCAATGCGGCGACCGCTTCCAGGCTTCCCCCGAGACTCCCGCCCCGGTGATCCAGGAGGCGATGGCCAGCCCCTGCGGCCACTGGTTTTTCCTCGAGGACGGGGCCACCTTCGAGGACATGATCCACAGCACCCTGCTGGAGCAGGGGGCGATCCGCTGCACGGAATGCGGCCTGCCGGTTTCGCTGTGCGAATCCAGCTTCATGCACGGGTCCGAGGGGCATCCCCAGGCGGATTTGCCCTCGGGTTGGTGAGCCACATGGCGCCCGAAGGGGCGCCAAAAGGGCGTGGGATCCGGACGCACATCCCGGCGCGGCGTCCGCCTGATCCCATGGCGGGCGCGGGCATCACCCCCGCGCCCGCATTTCTTTTGCCGCCACCTTGAATTGCCCACCCAGCCCTTTCCCCACAGCCGACAGCCCGTCGGTTCTGCCGGTTTGGACGATGAGTCCACCCAAAAAAGCGATTCCCGCCACCGGACGCCCCCCTGCCCGCTTGCTGGGATTTTTCTAGCATGGTGGAATAGGGCATTATGGTTGCGTAATTGTTTGCCCCACCGGGTGTTTCGGTTTCCCGGCTTCGGTGGGTTTTGGGTGACCCGGGGCTTCCTTCCATGGAAAAATGGTTTTGCCTGGGATCCATGGGAGTGGCCGGGCTATTGGCCCTGCTGTTTCTTGTGGACATGGTCCTGGGGATGCCGTTCGGGGGCGTGAGCTTCCTGGTGGATATCCTCGGCCTGCTGGCCGCCGGCCTGGTGCTCTACCTGGCGATCGACGCCTTTCGCGACCTGAACTGACTGTCGCGCCCTTTCCCGGCCAGAAGACCGGGCCGAATCAACTCTGCCTGTTTCGCAGCATCACTTGAACCAAGGCCCGCATGGAAGGTTCGCCGGCTTCGCCCGCGACCGGCCAGCCCAATTCGCGCACCACCGCGCTGGTGACCGGGCTGAGGCTGAACACGCGGGTCTTGCCCGACCGGATCGCTTCCACCTGTTCCGCATCCAGCAGCCGGGCCAAGGCCCGGGCGATGTTTCCACTGGTCAGCACCACCGCGTCCAGCGGGCCCTGGGCCAGCCAGTCCGCCTCGGCGGGGTGGAGTTTTTTCCGGTCTTCCTGTCGGTAGGCCACCCACTCGCGGACCTGGCAGACCGGCGCCAGGGTTTTGGCCAGCACATCCCGCCCGCGGTCGGCGCGCACCAGCAGCACGGTCCGGCCCGCCACGCGGCCCTGGAGTTCCGCCGCCAGACTTTCGGCGTTGCCGCCCGGGTTCCAGCAATCGGCGCGGATTCCATGGAGCAACAGCGCCGCGCCCGTGTGTTCGCCCACGGCCGCCACGCGGACCGCGGCCAGCGCCCGGGCATCCAGCCCCAGGGCATTGAGCCGGGTGAAAAAGGCCTGCACGCCGGGCTGACTGGAGAACACCAGCCAATCCCACTCCGGGCTGCCACCTGGATGAAGGCCGGGGATGGAGCCGGTTTCGGTGGGGACGATTTCCAGTGTGGGGATGTTGTGGACCGAGGCCCCCAGGTCGCGCAGCCAGGTAATCAACTGCCCACCCTCGGTATCCCGGGGACGGCAGGCCAGGATCCGTTTGCCCGAGAAGGGCTGGCGGTCGAACCAGTTCATCACCGGACGGCATTCCACCACCGGTCCCACCATGCAGACCGCGGGGGCCTTCAGGTCGGCCTCCCGGGCCCGGGCAACCAGGTCACCCAGGGTGGCCACCAGCACCCGCTGGCGGGACATGGTCGCCTGCGCCACGATGGAGGCGGGGGTCTCGGGGGCTTTGCCATGGGCCATCAGCCGGTTGGCCAGGTTTTCCAGCCGGGCGATTCCCATGTAGAAGACCAGCGTGCCGGGAAAACGGGCCAGCGCCTCCCAGTCGAGGCTGCCCTCGGTTTTGGCTGGATTCTCATGACCGGTCACCAGGGCGACCGCGCTGGACAGCCGTCGGTCGGTCACCGGGATGCCGGCATAGGCCGCCGCTCCCAGCGCCGCGGTGACCCCGGGGACGATCAGGTAGGGGATGCCCCGCTGCACCAGCGGCTCCACCTCTTCGAGGCAGCGGCCGAACAGGATCGGGTCGCCCCCCTTCAGGCGCACCACCCGCTTGCCGGCCTCGGCGGCCTCCACCATCGCCTGGCTGATGGTGCCGATGCGGTCGGGATTGCAGCCGGGCAACTGGTCCACGCACACCATGCGGGCAGTCGCCGGGGCCAGTTCGAGCATTTCCGGGGAGACCAGGCGGTCGTACAGCACCACCTCGGCACGGGCGAGCAATTCGGCCCCGCGGCGCGTGATCAGCCCGGGGTCGCCGGGACCGGCACCCACCAGGGCCACCAGCGGCCCGAAACCATCCGCAAGGGGCAGATCAGCCGGGCTCACACGCCCACCATCTCATCACGCTCGGGAACCTCGATGTCGAGTTCCTCCCGCGAGCGGGTCTTGATGACATACAGGCCCACCTCGAACAGCAGGCCCATCGGGATGAACAGCATCAGGAAGGTGAGGTCGGCCGTCGGCGTGAGGGCCGTGGCCAAAAACGCCATGACGAACCAGGCGATCCTCCGCTGCTTCTTGAGCATCTGGTAGTCCACCAGGCCGATCCGCTCGGCCAGAATGATCACCAGAGGGGTCTGGAAGGCGATGCCGAAGACCAGCGGCATGAGGATGGCGAACGAGAGCCACTCGTTGAGCCTGGGGTCGGGGCGCAGGTCAAACCAGTAGTTGAAATAGAGCAGCCCCTTGATGGTGATGGGCATCACCAAAAACTGGCACAGGATCACGCCGGCGAAGAAGAGGCCCAGCGCCACGGGCAGTGAGCTGTAGACATATTTCTTCTCGTGCGGGTAGAGGCCCGCTGCCACGAAGGACCAGATCTCCCAGAAGATGGCCGGGCTGGCGAGGATGAATCCCGCCACCATCGACACCTTCAGGTAGACCAAGGCCGGCTCCTGGATGCTAAGGGTGGTGAGCTGGTCATCGCCGTTCAGCTTCGACATCACCCGGTTCATGGCCAGGCCGGTGCGGACCGGATCGCTGAACGCGGCGGGCAGGCGCACCATGTCACCCGGTTCCACCGGCTGCACCCCCTCGGGCAGGGTTTTCCCTTCCTCTGTCGGTTTCCAGGCGTATTTGCCGGGCTGGGCCCCCTTGGCCAAACTCTCGAGGGCCTGCCGGGGCACCAGGATTTCCAGGATGGGCGTGGGCTTCTCCATGCCCACCAGTTCTTCGGGCAGCTTGCCCTCATCGAGTTGCTGCTCGGTGGTTTGCAGGCGGAATTCGCGGTACTGGGCCAGTTCCTTCTGCACCGGGGCGGTGATGAAGCCCAGAATCGGCTTGCCGAAGAAGAAGGCGACCGTCATGCCGGCAAACAACCACAAAATCGCGCGCCACAAGTGGTTGCGCAATTCCTCGAGGTGCTCGCCAAAGGACATCCGTGTGTTGGCGAAATATTCGTCTGAATCGCCGAAAAGGTCCAAAAGAGCGAATCCTGGGGGTATTCCCCGCGTTCCGTGGGCTATTGCCGGCCAACGGGGGTCCAGCCCCGCCCGGTCGGCGTCTCACCCCTGTTTTTTATCAGTCTGCCCGCGGTTTCTCAAGGAACCCGCCGGGAGTCACCCACCCACCGGCCATGGCAAAAAGGTGGGGTTATGCCGGCAAAGGCTTGACTTTTTACCCCCCAAAAGCGATGCGGGCTTCCTTGACACGGTCCGAGGCTGGATAATGACGAAGATTCGGGCTTTTCGGGCAATTCTGGCAATCACGGCTATGGGGGCTATCCCCGTGGCCGGATGCGATCTGGTGGGTCCTTGGAAGCACAAGGGCAACCCGGTCCGCATCGACCAGCGCGGCCGCCCCATTCCGGAGCAGGAAATGCTCCGGCGCGACCGTCTGGCGGTTCCCTTGCCCGGCACAGGCCCATCCACGGAGTTCGAACGACCGGGGGTTCACGGCCGCTAGCGCGGCGGGGGCTTCCGGGTGGATCACCCGTCGAGGCTTCGCACCATGCGCCGCACCCTGATGTTGTCCGTCACTGGTTTTCTCCTGCCCTGGTTCCTGGGTTGCCAGGCCATCCAGGAAAGCCAGAACCTGGTCCCCCTTCCCGACAACGCACCGCCCCAGCCCTACCGGGACCTGGTGGTGCGCGCCCGCTTCCAGGCCAGCGCGGCCAACGAGTCGTTCTACGCCAACAAGTGGAACGAACTGGAGGAGACCGCCAAGGTGCTGGGCCAGACGGCCGGCATGGTTTCCAAGGCCACCGGGGTGCCCGCGGCGCGCGAAAAGGAAATCACCTCCGCCAGCGGCCAACTGGCCCAGAAGGCCGGTTCGCTGCGCAGCCTGGCTGCCGCCCGCGACGAGAAGGGTGTGAACGCCTGCATGCAGGAGATCAACGCGCTGGTGCGCACTTTGCGCCTGGAACCCTGACCGGCGACTGACCCTTATGGAAAACCAAACCGGCCGGGAGTCTGTTCCCGGCCGGTTCGCTTGGGTGCCTGCGTTTTCAATTGGCCCGGTCTCAGCCGAACACCTCGCAGAGGCGCAGGTGGGTGGCCACATCGAGCGCCTCGGCGCGGACCTCCCCGGGGATGCCCAGTCGAGCCAGCCCCTCGTCGACAAACTTCTTGGTCAGGTCCCTGCCCTGCATGGCCACCAGCCCGCCACGCAGGTTCTTGCGACGGTGGCAGTACAGGTCGCGCAGGAAATCGCGCAGTCGGCGCGGACCGGGAACGGTGGCGGTGGCCAGCTTGTCCACCAGCGCCCGCTTCTGGGGGTTGGAGACCACCTGCACAATGGCCGAGTCCACCTTGGGCGGCGGGAAGAACGAGCGCGGCGGGATGCGCCGCACGATGGTCACATCGCCCAGCGCCTGGCAGATCACCGCCAGCGAGGCGAACTGCTTGGTGCCGGGAATCGCCATCATCCGCTCGGCGATCTCCCACTGCACCATGCCCACCATGCGGTCGGGCACCGGGCCGTCGATGAGCAGGTTGGTCATCACCGGCACCGCCACCGCGTAGGGCAGGTTGGCCACCAGCTTCAGGCGGGTGCAGCCGTGCTTGGCCGCGTTCTCCCGCCACGCGGCGATCAGGTCGGGGTTCATCGTGTTCTTGTTCTGCAGGGCGTCGCCTTCCACAAGGCGCACCTTGGGATTCGCTCCCAGCAGCTCCCGCGCCATGCGGGCGAAGCCTGGGTCGATCTCGGCGGTGGTGACGCACCCGGCTTCCAGCGCCATGCGGCCGGTCAGGCTGCCGGTGCCGGTGCCCACCTCCAGCACGGCGTCCTGGGGTGTCAGCTCGCCCGAGCGGGCGACCAGGTCCAGCAGGTTGAGGTCGATCAGGAAGTTCTGGCCGAGCTTGCTCTTGGCCCCCAGGCCGTGACGCTGGAACAGCTTGATGAGGTAGCCGAGGGTCTGCCGCGGGTGCGGCGCCTCGGGACTGAACGGTGTTTCCATGCTCACTTTGTTTTCCCGCCCCGCAAGGACTCCAAGGCCCCCTCCAACCCCATGTTGACCAGGGCGTTGCGCACATGGCGCGCCAGAATATCCACCTCAATGTTGACCGGCTCACCCGTGGCGCGCTTGCCCAGCGTGGTGACCGCCAGCGTGTGGGGAATGAGCATCACCTGGAACCCGCCGGGCCGCACATCCACCAGCGTGAGCGACACGCCGTCCACGGCCACCGAGCCCTTTTTGATCATGTCCCGCGACAGCTCGGCCGGGCAGTCGAACCAGATCATCTCCCACTCGTTTTCCACGCCGCGGGAGGCGATGGCTCCGGTGCCGTCCACATGGCCCTGCACCCAGTGGCCGCCCATGGAGTCGCCCAACTTCAGCGAGCGTTCGAGGTTGACCCGGTCGCCGGTCTTCAGCCGGCCCAGGTTTGTCAGGGCCAGCGTTTCGGGGCCCACCTGGAACCGCACGTCCGCGCCATTGATCTCCACCACGGTCAGGCAGACGCCATTGACGGCGATGCTGGCACCCATGACGGCCACCGGCTCGGCAAAGGGCAGGCGCACGCGCAGCGACTGGCCCGGCCCCTCGGCGCGGGCCTCCAGCACCTCCCCCATCCCTTCCACCAGCCCCGTGAACATCGCCTCTTCCCGAACCAGCAAAAAAACAAACGGGACGGGATCCATCCCCCGCCCCGCTCATGGATTGTAGAGCATGCCCAGGACGCCTTATCCCCGGTGGGGGAGTCAGCGGTCGCGCCTCCAACGGGAGGGCGTGTCGTTGCCACCCGGCAGGTCAGCGGTGGGCACCCGCAGTGCCCGGCGGATTTGCAGGAACAGCGCGCGGAAAGGCGCTGTCAGCGCGTAGGCCCAGAAGACCACGGCCAGCGCCAGCGGGATGGAAAAGACCGCCAGGCCCACGAACAGCAGCAGCGGCAGGATCAGCCGCTGGCGGCTGCCCTTGCGCAGCAGATCCTTGGCCAAGTGGCCGTAGGGGAACGGCGACACCATCAGCAGCGCCGCCACCAGGCAGCCCGGCAACATCCACGGCTGCAGTTCCTGGAACCCGCCCAGATCCACCCAGCTCCCCATCAGGTTCAGGTGGCCGATCCACGCGAAGGCGGCCACGCACCCGGCCGCGGCGGGGGATGGCAGCCCGGTGAAACTGTGCCCCACCGCGCCCGGCTTTTTCTCCACCGGGGCCGAGGGGGCCACATTGAAACGGGCCAGGCGCACCACCGCGCACAGCACATAAAGCACCGCCACCAGCGAGGCCACCTGCCCCGCGTTCACGGTCCATTGCTTGGCCTGGGCATACAGCAGGAAACCGGGGGCCACGCCGAAACTGATGGCATCGCACAGGCTGTCCAGCTGGCAGCCGAACTCGCTGCCGCCGTTCACCAGCCGCGCGGCGAAGCCGTCGAGCAGGTCTAACACCATGGCGGCAAACAGGCACCAGCCCGCATAGGCCAGGTATTGCACGGCGGCCGATTCACCCGGCTCGGCCTTGCTGGCGAAAATGATGGCGGCAAAGCCGCAGGCGGCGTTGCCCAGGGTCAGCGCGTTGGGCAGGGCCAGACGCAGGGTTTGCTGCAGTTTTCCCGGCGCCAAGGCCATGAAACCTCCCCGATCGTGCCCGGTGCGGGCCATTCCGGGCCCAAACGGTCCCGTGATGCCCCATTTACCTTAACCTTCCCCAGTTTAATGGCTGGACAGGCCTATCCACACCGAAATTTCACATTTTCCGGCAAAATTCCGGGTTCCAGGGAGGTCTGGCACGCCCAAACCTCCCTGATTGCCAGACTGTGGAGGGGTTGGGTGCATGAAAAACCCCGGGAGAAGCCGTTGGGCTGCCCCCGGGGCATCGGCATTCAGGCGGAAAGCTCGGGGACTACCGCACCTTCCACTCGATGCGGCTTTTGCCTTCCTGGTCGAAGTAGATCAGTTCGTACTCGTTGATGCGGTCGACACGCCAGGACTGCACCTGGTTGTTCTCGTGCTTGGGGTCGGTGCTGGCGGTGATGCGCATGACGACGGTGCGGTCGCTCAGGGTCCAGGTGCCGCTGCGCTTTTCGGGCTGGCGGAAGGTGCGGAGGAAGCCGGGCTTCCAGGTGATGGAGGCGCTGAAGGAGCCGTCGGGATTGAAGGTGACGGTGTCGATCTGCTCGTTGTCCTGGTGGCCCCAGGTGCCCAGCAGTTGCTCGCGGCGGATCGCCGGCGGAGCCGCCATGGGGGTGATGGGCGGGGTGGTGGGCATCACCACCGGGGCCGGGGGAGTGGGTGCCGGGGCGGCCGCCGGCGCGGTGGCCGCGGGGGGTTGCAGCACCAGGATGGTGGAACCGGTGGGGACCGTGGTCACCTTGCCGTCCGGCCCGATGATGGCCTCTTGCCCGGGGGGCACCGAGGGCTGCCTGGGGGCCGGCGGGGTGATGCGGTGCAGCACGAACAGCAGGCGCTGGCCGCCCACGCCCGAGGTGAAGCTGGCGGGACGCTGGGAAGATGAGGGCGCCCCGAAGCACAAGGTCAACAGATCGCCGTTCAGCGCGTAAATGCCCTTGGCACCCACATTTTCGGCGCCGGCCAGGTCCACCGTGCCAGGGCCCGCCACGTCGGCCACGTAGGCGATCTGATGGGATTTGCCCGGATGATCCACCGAGACGGTGCTCTTGCCGATCACCAACCGGCTGTCGGTGTCGAACCTGGCCCGGATGGTCTGGGCATCCACCAATTGCCCGTTGTCAATCAGCGAGATGATTTCCCAGGTCCCTTCCAACGGACCAGGCGCGGGTTGGGCCGGGGCTTGGCCCCAAGCCACCGGCACCAAGCTGGCTACCAACCAGAATGCCGCGAACAGTTGACGCATGGCTCCCTCGCAAACAGAACAGGGGAACGGGTTTGCCCGCGCCCGATCGGATATTTTGGTCATTAGACTGCCCCCTTGCGGAGGATCGGGTCAAGGCCGACCCTGAGGATTGGGCAGCGACGGGTGTTTGAATAAGCCAGAAAACCCTCCCCGGAGCCAGATAGCCCATGCTAGCCCTGCTGTTCGCCACCACGCTTGCCGCCCAGGAGCCGATCCCGGGGATCGGGCCCAAGGGCCCCGCCACGAAGGTCGCCGGCGGTTTCGATTTCATCGAGGGCCCCGCCGCCGATGGCCAGGGCAACCTCTACTTCAGCGACATCCCCAACGCCCGCATCCACAAGCTGGACGCGCAGGGCAAGGTGACCGTGTTCCGCGAGAAGTCGAACAAGTCGAACGGGCTGATGGTGGACGGCAAGGGCCGCATCCTCGCCTGCGAGATGGATGGCGCGGTGGTGGCCCTGTCGGCCGATGGCCAGGGGCGCGAGGTGCTGGCCGACCAGCACAACGGCAAACCGCTCAACGCCCCCAACGACCTGGTCATCGACAAGACCGGCGGCATCTACTTCACCGACCCGATGTACGGCGCCAAAACCCCTCTGCCACAGGGCAAGACCTGCGTCTATTACCTCCCCAAGGGCGGCAAGCCCGCGCGGCTGCTGGACAACCTGCCCAACCCCAACGGCGTGATTTTGTCGCCCGATGAGAAGACGCTGTATGTCATCCCCAGCAGCCAGCGGCAGATGATGGCCTACCCGGTGGAAGCCCCCGGCAAGCTGGGTGTGGGCCGCGTGTTCTGCGAGCTGGCCCAGCGGAGACGAGGTGGCAACAGCGGCGGCGATGGCCTGGCCGTGGATGTGCAGGGCAACCTGTACATCACCGCCGAGACCGGCGTGCAGGTCTGGTCGCCCGCCGGCAAGCTGCTGGGCACGCTGGTCTTCCCCGAGCAGCCCGCCAACTGCGATTTCGGCGGCCCCGGCAACAAGACGCTCTACGCCACCGCGCGCACCGGCCTGTACCAGTTGGAGTTGGAGATTCCCGGCCACCGGTTCACCGGCCCATGACGCACCCGGGTGCCTTTTCTCCCGCTGACGATCCCGCCCTGCTGGCGCTGGTGCGCCCGCCGGACTGGAGCAACCCCATACCCCGGGCCGAATACGATCTGGTGGTGATTGGCGGTGGCGCGGCGGGTCTGGTCTGTGCCATCGGCGCCGCCGGGCTGGGCGCCCGCGTGGCGCTGGTGGAACGCCACCGGCTGGGGGGCGACTGCCTCAACACCGGGTGCGTGCCGTCCAAGGCGCTGGCGGCGATCGCGCGCTCCGCTTCCGGAGGCACCCCGCGGGAGCGGCTGGAAAACGCCCGCCTCATCTTCCGCCAGCGGCGCGCCGAACTGGCCCCGCACGACAGCGCCAGCCGGCTGACCGGGCTGGGCATTCACCTCTTCTTCGGGCAGGCCGCCTTCACCGGCCCGGCCAGCATCGCCGTGGCGGGGGCGACGCTCCGCTTCCGCAAGGCGGCGCTGTGCGCGGGGGCCTCCCCTGCCCTGCCGGGCATCATGGGTCTGGCCGATTGCCAGCCGCTCACCACCGACAGCTTCTTTGATCTGAATCGCTTGCCCGCCAGTCTGGTCATTGTGGGGGCCGGCCCGGTGGGCGTGGAGCTGGCGCAGAGCCTGGCCCGCCTGGGGTGCGTTGTCACCCTGGTGGAACAGGGTGACCGCATCCTGCCCCGCGAGGATGGCGACGCCGTGCAGGTGTTGCAACGGGTGCTGGTAGAAAACGATGGGGTGCGGGTGCACACCGAAACCCGCATCCAGAGAGCGGAAAAGGTTGCCAACGGGGTTCGCCTGCATCTGCTGACGGCCAGCAACACCCACCCGGTGGAGGCCGAGGCGGTGCTGGTGGCCACCGGGCGTGTGCCCAACACGGCGGGGCTGGATCTGGACCGGGCCGGCATTGACCTGGATGGGCTGTTCCCCCGGGTGGACCGGTATCTACAGACCACCAACCCGAAGGTGTACGCCGCCGGCGATATGACCGGGCCACCGTACCTGACGCACCGCTCGGGTGCGCACGCCAAGGTGGTGATCCAGAACGCCCTGTTCCGGCACCCGCTGGGGATGGGCAAGGCACGCGCCGACCGATTGATCATCCCCCGCTGCCTGCACACCGACCCGGCCATCGCCCAGGTGGGCCTGACGCCCGAGGAAGCCGAGGAGGCGGGCATACCCAGCGTGGTGTACACCGAATCAGCCACCGACCGAGCCCGGCTGGAGGGCGAAACCGGCTACCTGCGCCTGGTGGTGGCCGCCGGCACCGACCGCCTGCTGGGCGCCACCGTGGTGGGCCGCCACGCCGGGGAACTGATTTTCCCGGCGGTGGAGATGTTGCAAACCGGCCGGGGCCTGAAAAGCCTAAACCCGCTGGTGCTGCCCTACCCCACCCGCATGGAAATCTGGACCCGCGTTGCCCAGCAGGTGCGCGCCATCCAATTCAAGCGATCCGCCTGGCAACAGCGGATGGTGCGGTGGCTGACGGGGTTTGGGAAAACGAAGCGAGGCTAATTTCAACTGCCGCAACACCCGCAACTCCGCAACACCCGCAGGGGGTGCGGGAGTTGCCAAGGTGGCAGTCCCTTCAACTCGGCAACTCAACCACCCCCCGGGTGGGGTGTTGCCGAGTTGCCGAACTGGGTTTTCCGGTGTGCCTTCCCGCCAAGCTCCCGTCGCAAGGCGGAGGGGGTTTGCCAAGACACAGGCTCAGGTTTCAACTCCCGCACCCCCCGGGGGTGTTGCGGGAGTTGAAGGAGTTGCGGCAGTTGCGGGTGTTGAACCCCGGGGCCAATCTGGCCCCAACTCGGCAACTCAACCACCCCCCGGGTGGGGTGTTGCCGAGTTGGGGTAGTTGCCGAGTTGGCAAGCCCCCACCGCCAGGTGGGGGGGTATAGGGCTGCCGCGCTGGAACCTGGGAGGTTTTGCGGGAAACAGTCTGTTTTCCGTCCGCGCCAGACACCCCCTACCTTGCGGTGGGGGCTTGCCAAGGTATAGGTTCAAGTTTCAACTCCCGCACCCCCCGGGGGTGTTGAAGGAGTTGCGGCAGTTGCGGGTGTTGAACCCCCGGGGCCAATCTGGCCCCAACTCGGCAACTCAACTACCCCCCGGGGGTGGAGTTGCCGAGTTGGGGTAGTTGCCTCTTGGCAAGCCCCCACCGCCAGGTGGGGGGTGTCGGGCTGCCGCGCTGGAACCTGGGAGGTTTCGCGGGAAACAGTCTGTTATCCGTCCGCGCAAGTCACCCCCCACCTTGCGGTGGGGGCTTGCCAAGGCATAGGTTCAAGTTTCAACTCCCGCACCCCCCGGGGGTGTTGGAGGAGTTGCGGCAGTTGCGGGTGTTGAAAATTGGCCGGGGCCGGGGGTTGTCGAATACCACCCCGGCGGGGATATAATGAAATGAAGGAATAGACCGGACCTCAGGGATCCGGTTTCCACCCAACCCATCCACCACCAGCAACCGCCACCACGTCCTGGAAAGACCAGGAGCCGGGAGGGCTCCGGGTATTTCTACTCCTGAGGGAGTGGGCTAGATGATTCTGTAAATGCCCCGGAAGGGGAACAGCCTTCACGGTAGTTCTCAACAGGTTCAACTGCCGCAACTCCTTCAACTCCCGCAACACCCCCGGGGGGTGCGGCAGTTGCCACTGTGGCAGTCCATTCAACTCGGCAACTCACCCCCCCCGGGTGGAGTGTTGCCGAGTTGCCGAGTTGGGGTTTTCCGGTGTGCCTTCGCGCAAGCCCCAACAGGTTCAACTGCCGCAACTCCTTCAACTCCCGCAACACCCCCGGGGGGTGCGGCAGTTGACCTGCGGGCAACCCCTGCCCGGGAACACGCCTGAATCCTTGAGTTTCACCCAGCGGCGGCCGGTTCAGGCCCGCTTTTTACCCAGGGTGTATTTCACAAAATCAATCAGCCCGGCATAGGTGTGGCCGGGATCGATATAGTGCTCGATCACATAGAAGGCGAAGTAATATGCCCGGCAGAAACCCCACACGGCCGTGGCCAGCAGTAGGGCAGTCATCCAGTCGCAGTGCAGCGTGAGGAGGATGGCCGAGGCCATCAGGCCCACCAGCAGCATCAGGGCGCCCTTCAGGTAGAGCAGTTTGGGATTCTTGATGTCGCCCAGCATGGTCATGTCGCCTTCAGCGGGTGGCCCCGCTCGGTCAGGGGCACTGATACGCGTGCCCCCTTCAGGGCCGCCTGGTACACCGCCATCACCATCTCCACCGCGGCCAGGGCGTTGGCGCCGCTGCACTGGGGATCCTGTTTCCGCTCGATCGCCAGCAGCAGGTCATCGGCCACATGGCCGTTGGGCACCACGGGTTGCGGGCCTGATTTCTTGGTGCCCACGGTGAGCGGTTTCCAGTCGGTGCCCTTGCCATCCTTGCCCCATAGGGCCTCCTTGCGGGTGAAAACCCGCTGGGTGCCATCCATGACGATGCGGGCGCCACCTTGGGTGCCCAGCAGTTCCAGGCCCCACGGGTCCAGCACGGCCTTCAGCTTGTTGCGGCTGGTGAAGCTGCCAAGGGTGCCGCTGGTGAAGCCGAACTGGGCGCTGACCTCGTCGCCGGCGACCGGCCCCACCCAGTCCTTCGTCAGTCGGCCATCCCCGGCGGTGATCGGCTGGCCCTTCTGCGTGACCGTCGCCTGGCACCAGGCCACCGGGCCGGCGAACAGGCGCATCAGGTCGAACAGGTGCGTGCCCAGCACCATCATGTCCTCGCCGCCGGCTCGGGCGGCATCCTGCTTGCCCCAGCCGCGGATCTCCACCAGTTCGCCCAGCAACTCCTCGCGCCGGGTCTTCAACAGCACCACCGAGGGATCGATGCGCGTCTGGTGCGCCACCGCCACGCGCAGGCCCCTACCCTGCGCCAGCGCCAGAATCTCATCCCCCTCCGCCGGGGTGGTGACAAATGGCTTTTCCAAGAGCAGATGGGCACCGGCCTTCAGGCTATCCATCGCCATGGCATGGTGCTGGTCGGTGTGGCGGCTGGCGATCACCACGATTTGGGGGCGTTCCTCCCGCAGCATCTCCCGGTAATCGGCGTAGCCCTTGCCGGCCTTGGCACTGGCGAGAGCCTTGGCCAATCCGGCCTGGCTGGGGTCGGCGATGGCGGTCACGACCACATCCGGCCGGTGGGCGAACAGGCGTTCCATGCCGTGGCCGTAGTCGCCCCGGCCGGTGGCCCCGATCACCACGGCCCTGAGCGGGCGAAGATTCCTGGCCAGCAACGGGGCGGCCAGGAATCCGGCCGAGGCAAGGGTGAAGGTTCTGCGGCAGGGCGGCATGGCGGGCATCCTCATTTCAGCAGCGGGTCCAGCACCGCCTGCCAGCGGGCGTAGCCTGCCTCATTCAGGTGCAGTTTGTCTTCGAGAAACAGGGTGGGGGCCGGCTGGCCATCGGGGCCGAGGATGGGAGTCCAGGTGTCCACAAACACCGCCTTGCCGCCGGAGGTGGCGCAGCGCTTGCGGATCAGGTCGTTGGTTTGGTGGCGGTCCATCTCCTTGCGGCGGGCGGGGCACGGTTTGATGGCCAGCCACCAGGTCTTCGCCTCCGGCAGCTTGTCGGCCACCAGCGTCAGGAAGCGGTCGGCCTCGCGGGCCACCGCCTCGGGGGTGAAATCCTCGTGGATGTCGTTGTCGGCCTCGTACACCACCAGCCGTCGGGGCTGGTAGGCCAGCACCAGGCGGGGGGCGAAATGGTTCAGGTCCACGGTGCGGGAGCCACCAAAACCGTGGTTCAGGGTCTTCAATTGGGGGAAGGCGGCCGCCAGGTCCCACCGGCGGATGCTGGAACTGCCGACGAACAGCACCGCATCGGCGGCCAGCGGCGGCGGGTTTTTCGCCTCCAGCCTGGCGACATCCCCGGCGAAATCAGCCGTTTCCTTCGGCTTTTTGGGTGGGGCCTTCTGGGCGCAGCCGGGCTGGACCAGCCAGACCAGCAGGGCCCCGGCAACCAAGCCATCCCGCAGACGCACGGCCATTCTCCCGCCGGCGGGGCCGGCTCCTCGCTTGTTCACTTTGGCTAGCACGAGTAGTCTACCATCTGTGCGCCTTTCGCCCGTTGAATTCAACCGATCCCTGGCAGAATTCCCCATGACCCGCATCTACCTGCTGACCGTCTTGCTGGCTGGCCTGTTCTTCCTGGGTTGCGGCAAGCCGCCCACGCTGCCCGCACCCGATGCCGCGCCCGCGGTGACCGTCAGCCGGGTCATCCACCACAATGTGACCGACTCGGTGGAGTTCACCGGGCGGGTTGACGCGGTGAACTATGTGGACATCAAGGCCCGGGTGACCGGCTACATCACCAAAACGCCCTTCAAGGAAGGCGACTATGTGAAGCAGGGCGACCTGCTGTTCGAGATCGACCGTCGCCCGTACAAGGCCAAGCTGGACGATGCCAAGAGCCAGCTCACGCTGCAGCAGGCCAAATACAGGCTGGCCAAGGCCGACAACCTGCGCGCCAAGGAGGTGGCCAAGACACCCGGCGCCATCAGTGTGCAGGAACTGGACAAGTACCAGGCCGCCGAGGAGGAGGCGAAGGCTGCCGTGGAGGCGATCGCCGCGGCCAACGAGGTGCACGAGCTGAACCTGGCTTTCTGCCAGGTGATCGCCCCCATCGACGGGCAGATCAGCCGCTACTACTTCACCCTGGGCAACCTGGTGAACGCCGACAGCACCCTCCTGACCACGCTGGTGTCGGAAGACCCGATCTATGTTTACTTCGACACCGACGAGAGCACGCTTTTGAAGGTGAAGCGCCTGGTGCAGGAAGGCAAGATTCCGGTGCGCGACAACCAGAGCCAGATCACCTTCCAGGTGGCCCTGCAGGACGAGCGGGAATACAGCCACACCGCCAATGTGAACTTCATCAACAACAAGCTCGACCCGCTGACCGGCACCATCACGGTGCGCGGCGTGCTGGCCAACCCGATGGTGGGCGGTAAGGCGCGGCTGTTCGTGCCGGGCATGTTCTGCCGGGTGAAGCTGCCCATCGGCCAGGCCCGCGATGTGGCGCTGGTCTCCGAGCGCGCCGTGGGCACCGACCAGGGGAACAAGTTCGTCTATGTGGTGGGGGATGACAACAAGGCGGTCTCGCGCCGGGTGCGCCTGGGGGCCCTGCAGCCCGACGGGCTGCGGGTGATCGAGGAGGGCCTGAAGCCCGGCGAGCGCGTGGTGGTGACGGGCATCCAGATGGTGCGTCAGGGCGATCCGGTCACGCCGGAGGAGGTGTCCATGCCGTTGACACCCGTCCTGGGAGGTGCCCCCGGCACCCCGGCTACTTCACCGGCTCCCGCACCAGCTCCCGCACCGGCCCAGCCCGCGGGCGGCGCCGCCAAGACCGACGCCAAGCCTGAAGCCAAGGCCCCCGCCGCGCCGGCGGGCAAAAAGTGATGGAGCGCACCCCCCGGGTTCCACCCGCCTCGCCATCCGCCAGGTGACCGCCCTGTGATCTCGAATTTCTTCATCGACCGGCCCATTTTCGCCTCGGTGCTGTCCATCTTCCTGGTCATCGCCGGGGCGCTGGCCGCCTTCACGCTGCCCATCTCGCAGTATCCGCCCATCGTGCCGCCCACGGTGCAGGTGGCGGTCACCTACCCCGGCGCCAGCTCGCAGGTGGTGGCCGACACGGTGGCGGCGCCCATCGAGCAGCAGGTCAACGGCGTGGACAACATGCTGTACATGTGCTCCACCAGCGACAACACCGGCGCCTACAACCTGATCGTCACCTTCTCGCTGGGCACCGACCTCAACGAGGCGCTGGTGGCGGTGCAGAACCGCGTGAACCTGGCCGTGCCCCAACTGCCCAAGAGCGTGCAGAAGCAGGGGCTGACCATCAAGAAGAAGTCGCCCAGCATCCTGATGGCGGTGAACGTGTTCTCGCCTGACGGCAGCTACGACGACATCTTCCTGTCGAACTACGCCACCATCCACCTGAAGGACGAGCTGTTCCGGCTGGAGGGGGTGGGTGACATCACCTACCTGGGCCAGCGCGACTACTCCATCCGCGCGTGGCTCGACCCGCAGAAGATGGCCGCCCGCAACATCACCGCCAACGAGGTGTCCGACGCGGTGAAGGCGCAGAATGTGGCGATCTCCTTCGGCCAGGTGGGCCAGCAACCCGTGCCCGGCGGGCAGGAGACCCAGCTCACGGTGGACGCCCTGGGCCGGCTGGTCACCCCCGAGCAGTTCGGCGAGATCATCGTGCGGGCGGCCAACTCCCAGCCCGGGGATGTCTCCCCGCAGGTGCTGCGGCTGAAGGATGTGGCCCGTCTGGAGCTGGGCGCGAACAAGTACGACCAGTCGGCCACCTCCAGCGGCTACCCGGCGGTGGCGCTGGCCATCTTCCAGTTGCCGGGCACCAACGCGCTGGACGTGGGCAACGCGGTGCGCGACAAGATGGCCGAGCTGAAGCGCCGCTTCCCCCCCGGCCTGGACTACAAGATCAGCTACGACACCACGCCGTTCATCGGCGAGTCCGTGAAGGACGTGGTCAACACGCTGCGCGACGCGGTGGTGCTGGTGGGCGTGGTGGTGCTGGTCTTCCTGCAGACCTGGCGCGCCACCATCATCCCGCTCATCGCGGTGCCGGTGGCCATCGTCGGCACCTTCGCCGCCATGGCGGCCCTGGGCTTCACCATCAACAACATCTCGCTGTTCGGCCTGGTGCTGGCCATCGGCATCGTGGTGGACGACGCCATCGTGGTGGTGGAGAACGTGGAGCGCTGGCTGGCCGAGGGGTACAGCCCGCGCGACGCGGCCCGCAAGGCGATGGAGGAGGTGACCGGGCCGGTGGTGGCCGTGGCGCTGGTGCTGTGCGCGGTGTTCGTGCCGTGCGCCTTCATCAGCGGCATCACCGGGCAGTTCTTCCGGCAGTTCGCCGTCACCATCGCCATCTCAACCGTGTTCTCCGCCTTCAACTCGCTGACGCTGTCGCCGGCGCTGGCGGCCATCCTGCTGAAGCCCCACGGCGCCAGGCCCGACCTGTTCCAGCGGCTGATCAACCTGTCGCTGGGCTGGTTCTTCAAGGCGTTTGAGTGGTGCTTCGGCGGCATGATCCGCGCCTACGGCTGGAGCGTGGGCTGGCTGGTGCGGCTGACGCTCATCGTGCTGGTGGTCTATGGCGGCCTGCTGGGCGCCACCGGCTGGCTGTTCGGCAAGGTGCCCAAGGGGTTCATCCCCACGCAGGACCAGGGCTACCTGCTGGTGAATGTGCAGCTTCCCGAATCGGCCAGCGTGCAGCGCACCCAGGAGGTGATGGCGCGCATGGAGAAGATCGCGCTCGGCACCCCGGGCGTGGCCGACACGCTCTCCGTCTCGGGCTTCACCATCCTGCTGAGCATGTACGGCTCGAACTACGGCTCCATGTTCGTGGTGCTCGACCCGTTCGAGAAGCGGGTGGAAGACCCCGAGAAACTGGGCACCGCCATCATCAACAAGCTGCGCAAGGCCTACCACGACGAGATCCGCGACGCCCAGGTGTCGGTCTTCGGCGCCCCGCCGGTGCCGGGCCTCGGCACCGCCGGCGGCTTCAAGTGCATGGTGGAGGACCGCGGCGACCTGGGCCTGCGCAACCTCGAGCGCTTCACCAACCTGTTCCTGGCGGAAGGCAGGAAGAACGAGGGCTTCTTCGGCCTGTCCACCATGTACAGCGCCAGCGCGCCGCAACTGTTCGCCGACATCGACCGGGCCAAGACCCGCGCGCTGAAGGTGAAGGTGGAGGATGTCAACCAGGCGCTCGACACCCTGATCGGCTCGGACTATGTCAACAACTTCAACGCCTTCGGCCGCTACTGGCAGGTGAACCTGATGGCCGACCTGCCCTTCCGCAACGACCTGGGCCGGCTGAACCTGCTGCAGGTGCGCAACGCCCAGGGCGGCATGGTGCCCCTGGGCTCGCTGGTGAATGTGGTGGACACCACCGGCCCGGGCATGGTGATGCGCTACAACCTGTACCGCGCCGCGCCCGTCAACGGCATGGCCCTGCCCTGGATCCTCAGCTCCACCCAGGCCATGGATGTCCTCGACGAGGTGGCGCGCAAGACTCTCCCCGGCGCCATCACCACCGAGTGGACCGAGCTGAACCTGCTGCAGCGGCAGGAGGCCGCCGACTGGCGCAACAAGATCGTCTTCCCCATGGCGGTGGTGTTCGTGTTCCTGGTGCTGGCGGCGCTGTACGAGAACTGGGCCCTGCCGCTGGCGGTGATCCTGGTGGTGCCGATGTGCCTGCTGTCCAGCGTGGTCGGCGTGGCGATGGCGCGCATGGACATCAACATCTTCACGCAGATCGGCTTCGTGGTGCTGGTGGGCCTGGCCAGCAAGAACGCCATCCTCATCGTCGAGTTCGCCAAGCAGCTCACCGACGGCGGCAAGCCGGCGCGCGAGGCGGTGATCGAGGCCTGCAAGCTGCGCCTCAGGCCCATCCTGATGACCTCGTTCGCGTTCATCCTGGGCGTGGTGCCGCTGGTCATCGCCAAGGGTGCGGGCGCCGAGATGCGCCGGGCCCTGGGCACCGCGGTCTTCAGCGGCATGCTGGGGGTGACCGTGTTCGGCCTGTTCCTCACGCCGGTCTTCTTCTTCGTGATCCAGTGGCTGACCAACCGCCCGGGCATGAACACGCCGCTGGTGCGCCGCCTGAACTACGGCCTGCACCTGCTGCTCACCTTCCTCACGCTGGGATTGTTCGAGGTATTGCGCCGGCGGGTGATCATCCGCCCGGTGCCGTCTTCCCCAGCCCCCGCCCGCGGGCAGGAGCCGAAACAGCCATGATCTCGCACTTCTTCATCGACCGGCCCATCTTCGCGGCGGTGCTGTCGATTCTGGTCACCATCGCCGGCTCGGTGGCGGTGCTGGGCCTGCCGGTGGCGCAGTATCCCGACATCACGCCCCCCACGGTGCTGGTGACCGCCAGCTACCCCGGAGCCAACGCGCAGACGGTGCTCGACACCGTGGCCGCGCCCATCGAGCAGCAGGTCTCGGGCGTGGAGAACGCGCTGTACATGACCTCGCAGTGCACCAACGACGGCAACTACACGCTGATGGTCACCTTCAAGGAGGGCATGGACGCCAACATGGCCCAGGTGCTGGTGCAGAACCGCGTGTCGCTGGGCCTGCCCGTGGTGCCCGACTTGGTACAGCGCCAGGGCGTGCCGGTGAAGAAAATCTCGCCCAGCACGATGATGATCGTCAACCTGGTCAGCGAGAAGGGCTCCGACGGCAAGGCGGTCTACGACGACCTGTACCTGAGCAACTACGCCACCATCCAGATCCGCGACGAGCTGCTGCGCCTGCCCGGCGTGGGCAATGTCACCTTCATGGGCGAGCGCGACTACTCCATGCGCGCCTGGCTCAACCCCGAGAAAATGGCCAGCCTGGGCCTGACCACCGACGATGTGGTGCAGGCGCTCGGCCAGCAGAACCTGCAGGTGGCCGCGGGCTCCATCGGCCAGCAGCCGGTGCCCCAGGGCCAGCAGTTCCAGCTCATCATCAACACGCTGGGCCGCCTGACCGACCCGCTGCAGTTCGGCGATGTGGTGGTGAAGGTGGGCGGCTACGCCGGCACCACGGCCGACGGCGGCACCAGCGCCGGCGTCATCCGCCTGTCCGACATCGCCCGGCTGGAGCTGGGCGCCCAGCAGTACGACCAGTCGTGCGCGCTGGACGGCGAGCCCTCGGTGGCCCTGTCGGTCTTCCAGTTGCCCGGCTCCAACGCGCTGGCCACCGCCAAGGGCGTGTACGACAAGATGGACCAGTTGAAGAAGCGGTTCCCCAAGGGGCTGGACTACAAGATCGTCTACGACACCACGCCGTTCATCAAGGAATCGATCATCGAGGTGTTCAAGACGCTGCGCGACGCCATCGTGCTGGTGGCCATCGTGGTGCTGGTGTTCCTGCAGAACTGGCGCGCCACGCTCATCCCGCTCATCGCGGTGCCGGTGGCCATCATCGGCACCTTCGCCGCCATGGCGGCGATGGGCTTCAGCCTCAACAACCTGTCGCTGTTCGGCCTGGTGCTGGCCATCGGCATCGTGGTGGACGACGCCATCGTGGTGGTGGAGAACGTGGAGCGCTGGCTGGCCGAGGGCTTCACCCCGCGCGACGCCGCCCGCAAGGCCATGGAGGAGGTGACCGGCCCCGTCATCGCCGTGGCGCTGGTGCTGTGCGCGGTGTTCGTGCCGTGCGCCTTCATCAGCGGCATCACCGGGCAGTTCTTCCGGCAGTTCGCCATCACCATCGCGGTCTCCACGGTGATCTCGGCGTTCAACTCGCTGACGCTGTCGCCGGCGCTGGCGGCCATCCTGCTGAAGCCCCACGGCGCCAAGCGCGACCCGCTCACCTGGCTGATGGATGTGACCCTGGGCTGGTTCTTCAAGCTGTTCAACGGCGCCTTCGACATCGCCACCTGGCTCTACACCCGCGTGGTGGCCGGGCTCTTGCGGGTGAGCCTGCTGGTGCTTTTGGCCTATGGCGGCCTGCTCTACGCCACCTACTGGGGCTTCACGCACACGCCCACCGGCTTCATCCCGCAGCAGGACAAGGGGTACCTGCTGCTGAACGTGCAGTTGCCCGACGGCGCCAGCGTGCAGCGCACGCAGGCGGTGGTGCGGCGCATCGAGACCATCGCCCGCGAGACCGAGGGCGTGGGCCACACGGTGGCCATCTCGGGCCAATCGCTGCTGCTGGGCGCCAACGCGCCCAACTTCGGCTCGCTGAACGTGATTTTGAAGCCGTTCGAGGAGCGGGCCGGCCTGTCGGGCGACGACATCGGCGAGAAGCTGCGCGAGCGGCTGGCGCGCGAGGTGCGCGAGGCCAGCGTGGGCGTGTTCGGCCCCCCGGCTATCGACGGCCTGGGCAATGCCGGCGGCTTCAAGCTGATGCTGGAGGACCGCGGCCCGCTGGGCCTGCCCACCATGCAGCAGGCCAGCGACGCCATCGTCTCGAAGGGGAACAAGACCGAGGGCCTGACCGGGCTGTTCACCAGCACCCGCACCAACACCCCCTGGCTCTACCTCGACATCGACCGCGACAAGTGCATGACCATGGGCGTGCAACTGGGCGATGTGTTCAACTCGCTGCAGTCGTTCCTGGGCTCGTACTATGTGAACAACTTCAACCAGTTCGGCCGCACCTGGCAGCTCAATGTCATGGCCGACCAGCAGTTCCGCGACCGCGTGGAGGACATCCTGCTGATCAAGGTGAAGAACAAGGGCGGCCAGATGGTGCCCCTGGGCACCATGGCCAAGGTGAAGGACTCGAGCGGCCCGGCGCTGCTGATGCGCTACAACATGTACTCCGCCTCGGCCATCTATGGCAACAGCCTGCCGGGCACCAGCTCGGGCCAGGCGGTGGAGCGCATACAGCAACTGGCCGACAAGGAGCTGCCCGGCGCCATGGCCTACGAGCGGACCGAGCTGACCTACCTGCAACTGCAGGCGGGCAACACCGCCATGATCGTCTTCGCGCTGGCGGTGGTGTTTGTTTTCCTCGTGCTGGCGGCGCAGTACGAGAGCTGGTCGCTGCCCCTGGCGGTGATCCTGGTGGTGCCGATGTGCCTGCTCTGCTCGGTGACGGGCGTGATGCTGGCGCGCATGGACATCAACATCTTCACGCAGATCGGCTTCGTGGTGCTGGTGGGCCTGGCCAGCAAGAACGCCATCCTCATCGTCGAGTTCGCCAAGCAGCAGCGCGAGGAGGGCAAGGGCCGCCGCGAGGCGGTGCTGGAGGCCTGCCGGCTGCGCCTGCGCCCCATCCTGATGACCTCGTTCGCGTTCATCCTGGGTGTGGTGCCGCTGGTGGTGGCCGAGGGTGCCGGCGCCGAGATGCGTCGCACGCTGGGCCTGGCCGTCTTCTCCGGCATGCTGGGCGTGACGGTCTTCGGCATCTTCCTCACGCCGGTCTTCTTCTATGTGATCCAGTGGTTCACCGACCGCGGCGACGCGCCCAAGCCCGCGCCGGCCCCGGCCGCGCCGCACCAGCCCCACCCCGCCGGCGGCCACCACTGAGCCGGGCGGTTTTGCGCCGGGGTGACCAGCCCCGTAAAATGGGACCAGCCACACGGGAAACCGCCATGTCCGCCACCATCACCACCCGCAAGTTCACCGTGGAGGAGTTCATCCGCCTGGACCAGATGCGCTTCTTCCAGCCCGATGAAAAACTCGAACTGCTCGACGGCGAGATCCACCCCATGAGCCCCAGCGGCAACCGCCATGTCCTGGTCCTGGCCCTGCTTGACCGCTGGCTGCAGCGCAACCTGGGCGACTCGTGGCTGGTGCTCTGCCAGAGCAACATCCGGCTTGGGAAAAGCAGCATGCCCCAGCCCGATATCGCGGTGGTGCGGTACCTGCCGGAATCCTTCCAGAACCGATTGCCCTCGCAGACGGATGCCCGGCTGGTGGTGGAAGTGGCCGACACCTCGACCGACATCGACCTCGGCCGCAAGCTGGAACTCTACGCCCAGGCCGGTATCCCCGAGTACTGGGTTTTCAACCTGGGGGCAGACCTGCTAGAGGTGTTCACCCAGCCCGAGGGCGGCACCTACCAGGTACACCAGCGCCTAACCGCCACCGACACCGCGCGCTCGGAAGCGCTGGGCATTTCCCTGCCCCTGACGGAATTTTTGAAGCAAGGGTGAGCAAAGCTTTTTGCCCTGGTTTTATTGTCTTTCGAGCCGGCATCGGCAGATGCCGGGCGCGTTGAACGGACGGAAACCGTTCAACCCAGGGCTGAAAACCTCCAACACCCAGCAAGGCCCCTGCGGCCCGCAAGCACCCGGCACCTCCCGGTGCCGGCTCGGTGCGCCCATGAGGGCGCGATGTCAGCGGGGTGGAAGTCCCCGCCACGGGGTTTTGCTGTGGCCCCGTGAAGCCGAAGGTAACTGCGTCGCCGCGAGGCGGGGTGGGGAGCAACC
>Ga0169931_10000711_pt1 | contig 55300 bp, 43 predicted proteins | sample Kivu_15m_20L_FD_129675 | JGI IMG/M metagenome (GOLD analysis project Ga0169931, IMG submission 129675) | Freshwater microbial communities from Lake Kivu, Western Province, Rwanda to study Microbial Dark Matter (Phase II) - Kivu_15m_20L... | ecosystem: Environmental > Aquatic > Freshwater > Lake...
ACCAGGTGCTCGAGGCAGTGGCTCGAATGCACGAAGTCGAGCGAGGCATCCGGCACGCCGGCCAGCAGCTGCGCGTCGCCGTCCTCCCAGTCCCAGGTGCGCACCGTGCCCATGCGCGGGAACAGCTCGCGGTACAGCACGAGCGGGTCGGGCTTGCCGCCGATGTCGATGCCGTCACCGACGAAGAAGCGGTTCGAGAAGTTCGGATCGTGCAGGCGTCGCGCGATCGACTTGCTGCATTCCTTCAACCGGGCCTCCGGGGCAGGGTCGAGGCGCGCCGCGCGGCGCGCCCGCGGTCAGCGCGCGCCCGGCGGCGCGCGGAACACGAAGTGGGGGAAGATCTGCTCGCTGTTCAGGCCGTCGCGGCGGATCAGCAGCGACTCGACCGCCTCGGTGGCGCCCAGGCAGCTCGACACCAGCGCGTCGTCGAACACCCAGTAGCCGCCGGGCACCATGAACGGCCGGGTGGCCTCGTACGAGTAGGCCACCGCCGACAGGATGTCGCAGTCGACGTGCGCGAGCGCGATCTCGCCGACGCGCGGCAGCACGTCGGGCGCGGTGTCCTGGAACAGGCCCTGGACGAACTCGATGTTGTTCACGCCGCTGTCGGCGGCGAACGCGCGCAGCTCGTCGAGCGAGACGTCGTTGAAGTCGCCCTCGCCGTGCGCGTCGATCGCCGCATCGGTGGGCGGCATGCCCGCGAAGGTGTCGAACGCGTAGACCTTCGCGCCCGGCATCGTGTAGGCGAGCACGTGCGCCATGAACAGCGCGTTGCCGCCGCGGTAGGTGCCGAACTCCACGACGTGCCCGCGGCCGAGCCTCGGCAGGAAGAAGCGCAGCAGCAGGAACAGGTTCATCCGGTTGTCCTCGGTGACCACCGTGCGCCCGTTGGCGAGCGCGCAGGCGTCCTGGTACAGCCGGTCGTGGCGGATGCGGTCGCGCAGCTCGGTGAACTGCAGCCCCCAGCCGCGTGCGTAGCCGTCGCGCACGCTGCGGCCCAGCCGCATCGTGTCCGACGGGTCGCCGATCGACGGCAGCTCGTACGCAGCCGCGTACGGATCCGAGGGCGGCGAGTCCGGGGGCGGCGAGTCGGCCGCCGCGGTCGGCGGCTGGGTCGCGCCGTTCGCGGCCGCGGTGTCGGTGTCGGTGCTCATCGGAGGATTCCCAGCGTCTGCAGCCTGTCGAGGTAGCGCATGCCGACCGGACGATAGCCGAATCCCCGGCGCAGCGCGAAGCTGGCCGCCTCGCCCAGCCTGCGGCCGAGCGCGCGGTCGTCCAGCAGCGCGACCATGTGGCGCGCCGCCTGCGCGACGTCGGGTTCGGCCCACACCTGATCCTGCCAGTGCGGGTACGCGCCGGCCGGCACCGGCACCAGCGTGTGGTCGACGATCATCGCGGTCTGCGGCGTCATGAACTGCATGTTGCCCGAGTAGCCGGTGCCGATCACCGGCTTGCCCAGGAACATCGCCTCGGACAGCCCGCGGCCGAAGCCCTCGGAGCGGTGCAGCGACACGAAGGAGTCGCACACGCGCACCACGTTCTTGACCTCGTTGTCGGTCATGGTCCTTGCGAGCAGCACCACCCGGTGGGCGAGCGGGTGCAGCCGCGCGGCGAGCTCGGCCTGTGCCTGCGGCTCGTTCTCGGCGCCGTTCAGCTTGATCACCAGGCTCGTGCGCGCGGTGGGCCGCTCGCGCACCGCGCGCTCGAACGCCTCGACCACCGCGCCCGGGTTCTTGCGCGACGCGTACGAGCGGAAGTCGAAGAAGAACAGGAACGCGAAGTGGTCCTCGGGAATGCCGAACGCGCGCCGGCCGAGGAATCCGGTGAGCAGCACCTCGCAGGCGAGCGGCATGCTGACCACCGGCTTGGACACCGCGGGGGCGATCGCATCGCGGATGAAGTCGGTCGGCGCCCAGACCTCGTCGAAGCGCTCGAGCTGCTCGGCCCACTCGCGCGGATAGCGCGCGAGCTCCCATGCCGGATACACGATGTCGTAGCTGCCGGGCGTGCGCACCGAGTCCATCCGTTCCAGCACCGGCCTGACCTCGTCGCCGTTGATGTGCCAGACGTTGACCGCACCCAGCCGGTCGGTGAGCGCGTCGCCGAGCTCACCGCGCATGCCGTCGTCCGGGTCGTTCATCCGGTAGATGTCGTACAGCTTGGGCGCGACCGCCACGCTGCGGAACGCGCGGTACGAGCAGCGCACGTGCTCGCCCATTCCGATCGGGGCGTACGGGTGGCCGACCAGCACCAGGTCGTCGGTCGTCATCACTCCCCCAGCGCGTAGCGGCGTCCGCGCACCAGCTGGGATGCGTCGCGCGCGTTGCGCACCGCCTCGAGGAAGGTGTGGCCGAACCGCTGGTCGGGCTCGAGGTAGGCGCCCTCGGCCCACTCGTTCCACGCGTTGACGAACACCAGCCGGTCGTCCGGCCCGGCGAAGCGCTTGGTGTCCTCGATCGCGCATTCGAGCCAGGCCTGGAACGCGCCGGGCGTCGCGTGCTCGAAGCAGAAGCTCGCGTCCTGGCGACGCGCGGTGTTGTCCCAGCCCGGCATCACGCCGCGGTAGCGGACGTAGCCCGGATGCGGGCGCGCCGCGAAGCGCGTCGCGATGTCGCGGTAGTCGGCGACCTGTCCGCGGAACGACGGGTTCACCACCTGCCCGGACGGCGGTTTCGCCTCGGCCATCTCCAGCGGCGGGAACTCGCAGGCCGCGTCGCAGCCGTAGGCGGCGGGGTTCACCGGCGAGTGCACCATCTCGAAGGTCTCCATCATCACCAGGTGGATCTCGCCGATCCCGGCCTCGCGGCAGGCCTGCCGCCACAGTCCGGCGGTGCGGCGAAAGTCGGGGAACTGCGTGACCCGGTAGACCAGCAGCATCGGCCGGCCGCGCACGCGGATGTACGCGGGGCTTCGGAAGTAGCGGATCAGGTCGGCGATCACGCGGCGGTCGTCCTCGTCCGAATGCGCCTGCGCCATCAGGATCTCGGACTCGCGCCCGTCCCAGCGGCGGGGCCAGTTCTCGTTGGCCCAGCACAGGCAGAACGGCAGGTCGGGGCGCCCGCTCGCGAGCATCCGCTCGATCGGCTCGTGCAGCAGACGGTGGCCGGCGAACCAGTAGTAGTAGTAGCACAAGCCGTGGATGCCGTAGCGGCGCGCGAGTTCGGCCTGGTCCTCCATCGCCTGCGGCAGCCGCAGGTCGTAGTAGCCGAGGTCGGCGGGCAGCCGCGGCTGGTCGTGGCCGACGAAGTTCGGCCGCGCCTTCGCCACGTTGCGCCACTCGGTGAAGCCCCGCCCCCACCACAGGTCGTTCTCGGGGCACGGATGGAACTGCGGCAGGTGGATCGCGATCACCCGCACGTCGTCGTCGGCGTCGAAGGTCGGCTGCCAGCGCTCGGACAACGCGTGCAGGTTGCGGGCGATCGCGCGCAGGCGGCGCGCCGGCGGCGTGCCCTCGGCGCTCTTGCTCAGGTGGTGGACGATCACCGCCTGCGCGCAGTAGACCACCGTCCGGCCGGCCTCGCGCACGCGCAGGCACAGGTCCGAGTCCTCGCAGTACGCCGGTGCGTAGCGCTCGTCCAGGCCGCCGAGCGCCCGGAACAGGTCGGTGGGCAGCATCAGCGCGGCGCCCGAGCAGTACTCGACCTCGCGGCTGAAGCGGTGGGCCGGGTCGGCGGGCGAGCCCCCCAGGCCGATCAGCTCGGCCGAGCCGTCGCTGCGGATCCGCGCGCCGGCCTCCTGCACCCGACCGTCCGGATACACGATCATCGGGCCGACCGCGCCGCACTCCGGCCGTGCGTCGAACTCGGCGAGCATCGCGCGCAGCCAGCCGTCGGTGACCTGGACGTCGTTGTTCAGCAGCAGCACATAGCGGCCGCGGGCCAGCGCGGCGGCGCGGTTGCAGTTGCGCAGGAAGCCGACGTTGGTCTCGCCGCGCACGACGCGCAGGTTCGGCACCGCAGCGAGCAGTTCGGCGGTGCCGTCGGTGGAGGCGTCGTCTGCGACGATCACCTCGCACGGGATCGTCGCATCGGCGCAGCGCGCAACCGACGCGAGGCACTCGACCGTGTACTTGCGATGGTTGTATGCGGGTACGACCAGGGTCACGACCGGCCGGTCGCCCGGATCGGCGAACGCGATCTCGCGCACGCGCTCGACGAGTTCGTCCTCGGCGTAGTCGAGCAGGCGGCGCGGTTCGACCGGCCAGGCGAGCGCCGCCTGCGCGCGCGCCGCCGCCATGCGTGCCTTCACTGGCGCGTACGCCTCCCACTCGCGGCGACCGTCCGCCTTCCAGAGCGCGGGCAGCAGCGGGCCCGTCCCCGACGGGGACGGCTCGGGCGCGTTCGCGGCCGGCTCCGGCGACGACGGCACGCCGGCCTGAAGCCTTCGCATCGCGTCCCAGTTGCGGTACGACGGCGTGTGCCGGAACACCGGGGCGGCGACCGTGAACACCGCGGTGCGCACCTGCTGGCGCCGGCGCGCATCCATCGGCAATCGCCGCCAGAGCGCGGCCGCGGCAGCGACCAGCGTTCGCCGGGCGTCGCGCGCGACCGCCCGGGCGAGGTTGGAGGCGACCCGCACCGGCGAGGTCACCCGCCACGAGAAGGACGCGTGCGTGAGCCGCAACGCCTCCTCGCGCGCCGCGACCACGCGGGCGAGTTCACCGGCGCGCAGGCGCTCGGCGGACAGCGCCGAGCGCTCGGCGACCAGGTCCGTGCCGAGCGCGTCGCGTTCCTGCTGGGTTGCGTGGACTAGCCGCTCGACGGCGTCGTGCCGTTCACGCCAGTCGAGAGCCGCCCCGTGCGCGGCGGCGAGCTCGTGGCGCAGCGCCCCGACGCGAGCGGCCTCGGCCTCGGCCGCCGCGGCCGCCGCGGCGCGCACGGACCCGGTTCGTGCGTCGGCGGCGGCGACCTCGGCACGCAGCGCGCCCTCGAGCGCATCCGCGCGACCGCGCTGGGCGGCGGCCTCGCGCTGCGCGGCCTCGACGTCGCGCCAGTACGGCGGGATGCGCTGCGAGTAGTGGCTCGCCGACAGCGCGGGCAGCGGCCCGTCGGAGGCCACCGCGATCAGGTACATCGGGTTGACCAGGCCCGGTGAGCGCGACGGGAATGGGCCGTCGCCGCCGCGCAGGCCGACGAAGGACGGCGCGCCGCCCGCGGTCGGCGCGATCACCGACCCGTACAGCACCCGCTGGCCGTGGATCGCGTGGTTCGCGAAGTGGCGGGCGATCAGCTCCGAGAACTCGGCCGCGTACAGCTCGCGCACGTGGTACTCGTTGCGCTGGCCGGGCAGGTCCGTGTACTCGCGCTTGTCGGGGGTGGACACCACCAGCACGCCGCCGGGCACCAGCACGCGGCGCACCTCGCGCATCATCGCGTCGTGCTCGCCGTGGTGCTCGAGCGTCTCGAAGCTCACCACCAGGTCGACGCTCGCGTCCGGCAGCGGGATCGCGTCGCAGCGGCCCTCGAGGAATCGGATCCGCGGCCCGCCGTATCGTGCGCGTGCGTGCGCGACCGCCTGCGGGTCGACGTCGACGCCGATCGCCTCGCGGGCGCGCATCGCGAGGATCGCGGTGCCGTAGCCCTCGCCGCAGGCGATGTCGAGCACCCGACGGCCGTCGGCCAGGTCGGCGCACAGGTGGTAGCGGTGCATGTGCTCGAGTTCGATGTCGCCGCCGACGTCGGGCACGTAGCGCTCGCCGGTGAACGCCATCGCGGGCGTCTCGGGCGCTTGCGGGTGGGTCATGGTCTCGCCTCGATCGCCAGGCCGGCCGGGAACTCGATCGCGTGGAACGCGCAGGTGCCGAAGCCCGCGCGCAGCACGCGCGCCCAGACGTCGGCGCCGAACTCGTGCTGGACGGTGTAGTCCTCCCGCGTGTCGCCGGGTCCGCCGTGACGGCTGGGCGGCAGGCCCGCGCGCGAGCGGCTCAGTCGCGCCGGGATCACCGGCACCGTGAACACGCAGCGGCCGCCGGGCGCGAGCACGCGCCGGCACTCGGCGAGCGCGGTCTCGGCGCGCGACACGTGCTCGAGCGTGTCCGAGTGCACGACCAGGTCGAACGAGCCGTCGGGCATCGGCAGCGCGGCGAGGTCGACCTCGGGGTAGGCGACCAGCCGGTGGCCGGGCAGGCGGGCGAGCTGCGGCGTGAGCGTGCCGGCCGCGTTCACCTCGAGCACCCGCAGCCCGGCGAGCGGGGCGCGCGCGCACGCGGCGGCGAACGGGCCGTCGGCGCCGAAGGCGACGAAGATCGCGTGCGCGAGCGCCATCGAACGCAGGTTCGCGCCGCAGCCCTCGCAGATCCAGCCCTGCTGGCGGTTGACGAACGCGGCCTCGTGGGGCGCGAGCTGCCAGGCGGGGATCAGTTTGGGCCAGAGCACGTCGACCTGACGGAATGCGCCGCCGCCGCAGACCGGGCACGCGCACACGCTCACGTTCCGGCCTCCAGCGTGATCGAGCGCATCGGCACGCCGACGAGCCCGAAGCACACCGAGCTCGCGTGCACGCGCACGATCAGGGCGTCGTGCATCCAGTGGTGCTGCACGTGGTCCTCCTGCAGCCCGTCGGCCACCGCGACGCCGATGCTGTAGTCCCCGGAGGGCAGCACCGGCAGCCGGAACTCGAAGGTCGCGGTGAGCGAGCCGCCCGCCGGCACCGGCAGGTCGCGCTCCCGGTAGGTGAGCGCGGTGTTGTCGGCGAAGATCCACTGCCCGAGGCGATCCTTCACCTCGAAGCCCACGATCGGCCGCACGAGCGGTGCCGCCGCGCGGCAGCGGATCTGCAGCCGCACGTCGCTGCCGCCGACCACCCAGGACAGCGCGCGGCCCTGGGGGTCGCGCAGCACCACCGACTCGATCGTCGCGAGGCCCGTGCCGAAGCCCGCGGCGTCCGGCGAGAAGCGGAACACCTCGACGTCGTTGCGCAACCGGCTCGAGTCGATCAGGTCCTGGCGCGCGTCGCGCCACGCGTCGACGCCCGCGGGCGTGGCCGGGGTCGCGGCCGCGCCCGCACCCGAGACATCCTGGTTCTCGCTGTAGAGCGCGGCGAGGTAGTGGCGGGTGACGTCGCGCGGCGAGCCGATCATCTCCAGCCGGCCCTTCTGCAGCAGCATCGCACGGCTGCACAGGTTGACCACCGCCGAGGTGTCGTGGCTCACGAACAGCAGCGTGCCGCGTTCCATGAAGCCGCGCAGGAAGCGCATGCACTTCTGCACGAAGTACGCGTCGCCGACCGACAGCGCTTCGTCGACCACGAGGATGTCGGCATCGACGTGCGCGACCACCGCGAACGCGAGCCGCACGTACATGCCGCTCGAATAGGTCTTCACGGGGTGGTCGATGAACGCACCGATGTCGGCGAAGGCGGCGATCCGGTCGAAGCGCTCGTCGACCTGCTCGCGCGTCAGCCCGAGCACCTGGCCGTTCATGTACACGTTCTCGCGGCCGGAGAACTCCGGGTTGAAGCCCGCGCCGAGCTCCAGCAGCGCGGCCACCCGGCCCTGCACGCTCACCGAGCCGGTCGAGGGCAGCAGCGTGCCGCACAGCAGCTGCAGCAACGTCGACTTGCCCGAGCCGTTGCGGCCGACGATGCCGAAGGTCTCGCCGCGCCGGACCTCGAAGGACACGTCGTGCAGCGCCCAGAACTCCTGGTAGTAGCGCCGCGGCGCGCGCCCGAGCGCACGGCCGAGCCGCGGCAGCACGAACTGCTTCAGGCGCTCGCGCGGGGACTCGTAGATCGCGTAGCACTTGCCGAGCCCGGCGGCGCGGATCGCGAGCGCGTCGGCCTCAGAGGACATCCGGGAACCCCGTGCGCGTGCGCTGGAACCACCAGAACCCGCCGGCGGCGACCGCGAGCGCCGCCGCCAGGTACGCGGCGAGCGCGCCGAAGTCGGGCAGGCGCCCCCAGATCAGCACCTCGCGGCTCTGCTCCATGATCAGCGTGAGCGGATTCGCCCGGATCCACGGGCGGAACGCCTCGGGCACCGCATCCACCGGGTAGAACATCGGCGACAGGAACAGCATCACCGTGGTGAGGATCACCACCGCGTGACCGACGTCGCGGATGAACACGCCCAGCGACGCGAGCGCCCAGCCCAGCCCGAGCGTGAGCACCAGCAGCGGCAGCAGCACCAGCGGCAGCAGCAGCGCGGTCGGGTGCAGCGTGCCCTTGAGCGCCAGCAGCGCCACCAGCAGCACGACGACGCTGATGCCGGTGTGCACCAGCGCGCTCAGCACGCTGACCGGCACGAGGATCTCCAAGGGGAACACCACCCGTCGCACGTAGTTCGCGTTCGCGACCACCAGGCCGGGAGCCCGGTTGAGCACCTCGGCGAACAGCCCGTGCACGATCATCCCGACGAACAGGATCAGCGCGAAGTCGGTGCGGGTCTCGTTCGCGTCCACGCCCCAGCGCGCCTTGAAGATCACGCTGAAGACCAGCGTGTAGACCATCAGCATCAGCAGCGGGTGGAAGAACGACCAGGCCAGCCCGAGCACCGAGCCCTGGTAGCGGCCGACCGCCTCGCGGCCGGCCATCTGCCGGATCAGCGCGGCGTTGCGCACGAGACTGCGCAGCAGCGCGGCCGCAGAGGCCGCCTGGCGGGCGTGGGGATTCAGCATCGACAAGGTACGGGGCGTGCGGCCGGGACGCGCCCGCGCGGGCGGCCGCCGGCGGAACTCGGGGGAGCCATCGGGCACGATTGTAGCCGTCCGCGCCGCAGCGCCCGGGCTGCGGTCGGCGATGGTCGGGGCGATCCGGGCCGGGCGCGACCCCCGAACCCGCCGGCGGCGGCCGGCCGGCGCGCGTTTCCGATACCATCGCGCTGCCCGGCCCGAGCCGTCACCCGTCCGAGAACGACATGACCGCGCCCCCGCTCTCGCCCTCGATCTTCAAGGCCTACGACATCCGCGGCATCGTCGACGGCGACGCCGCGACCCTGACCGAGTCAGCGGTGCGCGGCGTCGGCGCCGCGCTCGGGGCGCGCGCGCGCGACCGCGGCATCGGCGCGATCGTGGTCGGACGCGACGGGCGGCTGTCGGGCCCGCGGCTGGTCTCGGCGCTGGTCGGGGGGATCAACGCCGCCGGCGTCGAGGCGATCGACATCGGCATGGTGCCGACGCCCATCGTCTACTACGCGACCGTGCTGACCGGCTGCGGCTCGGGCGTGGCGGTCACCGGCAGCCACAACCCGCCCGAGTACAACGGCCTGAAGATGATGCTGGGCGGCGCGACGCTGTACGGCGAGGAGATCCAGGGCCTGTACCGGTCGATCGTCGACCCGGGCTTCGCCGCGACGCTGAGCGCGGACGCGCCGCAGCGCGTGGTCCGCCGCGACGTGTCCGGCGACTACCACGACCGCATCGTCGGCGACGTGAAGCTCGCCCGACCGATGAAGGTCGCGGTCGACTGCGGCAACGGTGTGGCCGGCGCGTTCGCGCCGCGGCTGTTCCGGGCGCTCGGCTGCGAGGTCACCGAGCTGTTCTGCGAGGTCGACGGCCGGTTCCCCAACCACCACCCGGACCCGGCGCACCCCGAGAACCTCGAGGACCTGATCCGCTGCCTGCGAGAGACCGACTGCGAGATCGGCCTGGCGTTCGACGGCGACGGCGACCGTCTGGGCGTGGTCACGAAGTCCGGCCACATCGTCTGGCCGGACCGGCAGCTGATGCTCTACGCGCGCGACGTCCTCGCCGCCCGTCCGGGCGGTCAGGTCATCTACGACGTCAAGTGCACGCGGCTGCTCGCCGACTGGATCCGGCGCCACGGCGGCCAGCCGCTGATGTGGCGCACCGGGCACTCGCTGATCAAGGCGAAGCTCAAGGAGACGAAGGCGCCGCTCGCCGGCGAGATGAGCGGGCACGTGTTCTTCAACGACCGCTGGTACGGTTTCGACGACGGCCTGTACACCGGCGCGCGCCTGCTCGAGATCCTGTCGCGCAGCGCCGACCCCGGTGCGGTGCTCGAGGCGCTGCCGAACGCGAACGCCACCCCCGAGCTGCACATCCGCACCGCCGAGGGCGAGAACTTCCGGCTGATCGATGCGCTGCAGCGCAACGCGCGGTTCCTCGGCGCGAGCGAGGTGATCACGATCGACGGCGTGCGGGTCGAGTACCCGGACGGATTCGGTCTGGCGCGGGCGTCGAACACCACGCCGGTGGTGGTCACCCGCTTCGAGGCCGACGACGCGGCCGCGCTCGCGCGCATCCAGCAAGCGTTCAAGGCGGCGATCCTCGCGGTCGCTCCGGACGCGAAGGTGCCGTTCTAGCCCGCCACGGCGGGCGCGCCGCCTCGCCGCGGGGCGGGCGCCGGCACGCCGGTATCATCGCCGCGTGCACGTCCTCTACAGCCTCGGCTGGCTGCTGGTCTCGCCGCTGGTCGTCGTCTACCTGCTGTGGCGCTCGATCCGCCAGCCGGACTACCGTCGGCACTGGGGCGAGCGCGCGGGCCTGCACCCGCGCCGCACCGACCGCACGCCGCTGATCTGGCTGCACGCGGTGTCGGTCGGCGAGACGCGGGCGGCTCAGCCGCTGGTCCGAGCGCTGGCCGACGCCCACCCGGGGGCCCGGCTGCTGGTCACCTGCATGACGCCGACCGGCCGGCGGACCGCGCGCGAACTGTACGGTCCGATGCTCGGTGACCGGTTCGCCCAGGCCTACCTGCCCTACGACCATCCGTGGGCGCAGCGTCGGTTCCTGCGCGCCTGGCGACCCGCGTTCGGCGTGCTGGTCGAGACCGAACTGTGGCCAGCGCTGCTCGCGCAGGCGCAGCGCGAGCGGGTGCCGATGGCGCTGGTCAACGCCCGGCTGTCGGAGCGCTCGCTCGCCCGCGGCCTCAGGCAGCGGCGGCTGGTGCTGCCCGCGGCCCGCGGGCTGGCGTGCGTGCTCGCGCAGTCCGACGCGGACGCCGCCCGCATCGCACGGCTCGGGCGGCCGGCCGACGCGGTGACCGGCAACCTCAAGTTCGACAACGCGCCGCGCGCGCCGATGCTCGCGCTCGGCCGGGGCTGGCGGGCCCGCCTGGGTCGGCCGGTCGTGCTGTGCGCGAGCACCCGCGACGGCGAGGAAGCGCTGCTGCGCGACGCCTGGCGCGCGCGCGCCGCGCACGCCGGTGGCGCGCTGCTGGCGATCGTGCCGCGGCACCCTCAGCGCTTCGAGACCGTGGCGCGCGAGGCGCTCGCCGCGGGCTGGCGCGTCGCACGCCGTGCCGCGCTCGAGGACCCGGCGTTCGACGGCCGCGACATCGACCTGCTGCTGGGCGATTCGATGGGCGAGCTCGACGCGTGGTACGCGTTCGCGAGCTGCGCGGTGATCGGCGGCTCGCTGCTGCCGTTCGGCTCGCAGAACCTGATCGAGGGCTGCGCCGCCGGGTGCCCGATGATCGTCGGCCCGAGCACCTTCAACTTCGAGGAGGCCGCCGCGCGCGCGGTCGAGGCGCGTGCGGCGCGGCGGGTGGCCGACGCCGCCAGCGCGGTGGAGGCGGCGCTCGCGCTGGTCGCGGCCCCGGGCCTCGCCGAGCGGATGGGGCAGGCCGGTCTGGCGTTCGCCGCCGAGCACCGCGGTGCGACCGAGCGCACGATGACCGGCCTCGCCGAGCTGCGCGCGAGGCTCTGAGCCGCGCGGCAGGACCCGGGCAGGCCGATCAGCGCGGTGCGAGCGGCTGCGTCGAGCGCCCGCCCCGAAGGGCGGGGGTTCCGCCAGGGGGAACGGCCCGAGGCGCTGCCGCGGGTGGCGCCGGGGCGGTCGGCGGCGGCGCCGGCACCGCGGGCGCCGGCACGGCGGGTGGCTGCGCCGCCGGCTTCGGGGCCGGCGGCCGCGGCGGCTCGAGCAGCGCGTTCACGCGCATCACGTCGGTCTCGGTGAGGTCGCCCGCGGTGTTCTTCAGCCGCAGACCGTTGAGCAGGACGTCGTAGCGCGCCCGCGCGAGGTCGCGCTGCGTGGAGAACAGCTGCTGGGCGGCGTTCAGCACGTCGATGTTGATCCGCACGCCCACCTGGTAGCCGAGCTGGTTCGACTCGAGCGCGAGCTGGCTCGAGCGCTCGGCGGCGGACAGCGCCCGCACCTGTTCCAGGCCGCTGCGCACGCCGAGGAAGGTCTGGCGCGCACCCTGCTCGGCGACGCGGCGCGCGTTCTCCAGGTCGAACTGCGAGCGGTCCTGCAGCGCGATCGCCTCGCGCACGCGCGCGTCGACCGCGCCCCCGGTGTACAGCGGCATCGAGAACTGCAGCCCGAACAGGCCGCTGTAGGTCTGCAGGCCGACCGCCGACGCCGCGGTCGAGGCGCCGGTGCTGCGGCCGTAGTTACCCTGCGCGACCGCGTCCAGCGTGGGCTGATGGCCGAAGCGCTGGCGCTCGATCTCGCGGCGCGCGATCTCCACCGAGAGCTCGGCCTGGCGCACCGCGTTGTTCTGCGCGCGGGCGATCTGCGCCCAGTCGCCCTCCAGCTGCGACTCCGGCGTGCGCACCTCGACGTCGCCGCGCAGCGTGTGGATGGTCTCCACCGGCCGTCCGACCAGCTGCGCGAGCAGCGCGCGCCGCACCGCCAGGTCGTTCTCGATCGCCACCTCCTGCGCCCGGGTGAGGTCGAGGCGGGCCTGCGCCTCCTGCTGGTCGGTGATGGTCGCGGTGCCGACCTCGAAGTTGCGGCGGGCCGAGGCGAACTGCTCCTCGATCGCCTGCTTCTGGGCCCGCACCACCGACAGGCTGTCCTGCGCGGCGAGCACGTCGAAGTAGGCGGCCGACACCCGCAGGATCAGGTCCTGTCGCGCCTGGGTGAGCTGGATCTCGGCGACCTGCGCCGACAGCTCGCTCTGCACGAGCGCCTCGCGGTTGGCCGGCCGGTACAGCGGATAGGAGGCGAGCACGCCGAGCGACTGCGCGTTCCAGTCGCGCGACCGCGAACGGTTCGTGTCGCTCCAGTTCAGGTTCGCGCCGGCGTTCGCGTTCGCGGTCGGGCCGAGTGCCGCGCGTGCCTGAGGCACCCGCTCGCGGGTGGCCGCCAGCGCGGCGCGGCTGCTGGCGACGACCGGATCGATCTCGGCGGCCGCCTGCACGGCCTGCAGCAGGTCCATCGCGAGCACCGGCGATCCCCCGGCGCCGAAGGCGGCGAGCAGGGCGGCGGCGAGCAGTCGGCGGGTCATGGCGGAGCTCCGGTGCGCAACGGCGTCGGGTCAGTAGGTCGGGCAGGACGGGTCGACCTGGCGCGCCCAGGCATCGATTCCGCCGGCCAGGTTGATCGTCGCATCGAAGCCGCGGCGCGCCAGGTAGACCGCCACCTGCGCGCTGCGCAGCCCGTGGTGGCAGATGCACACCACCGGCCGCGCCGGGTCCAGCTCGTCGGCGCGCGCCACGATCTGCGCCATCGGAATCGCCACCGAGTCGGGCAGCGCGCACAGCGCGGTCTCCCACGGTTCGCGGACGTCGAGCAGCAGCGGTGCGGGCCGCTGCGGGTCGGCGAGCCACTCGGCGAGTTCGGGCGCGGTGATCTGTCGCATCGCGCCGCTCAGAACCGGAAGCCGCCCTTGGGCGGGAAGCCGCGCAGTGCGCGGGTCGCGGTCTCGAAGAGCGCGGTCGTGGTGAAGCCGCCCGGCGTGCGGTGGATGACCCGGGCCTGCATCACCGGCGGCTCGCCGACGATCGCCGCGAGCCGCCCGCCCGGGTTGAGCCGCGCGAGCAGGAAGTCCGGTACCGCGGGCACCGACCCGGACAGCACGATCGCGTCGTAGGACGGCAGGTTGCCCGAGGGGTCCGATCCGTCGGCCTGGCGGACCGCGGCGCCGGTCACGCCGGCGCGCGCGAGGTTGTCTGCCGCGAAGCGCGCGAGGTCCGCGTCGATCTCCAGCGTGTCGACGTGCCGCGCGCGGCACGCGATCAGCGCCGCCATGTATCCGGAGCCGGCCCCGATCTCGAGGACCGATTCGTGCCTGCGCAGCGCGAGTTCCTGCAGCAGGCGCGCCTCGAGCTTGGGCGCGAGCATCACCTCGCCGGTCGCGCGGCCGCCCACGGTGAGCGGGATCTCCATGTCGGTGAACGCCATCGCCCGGTAGGCGGGCGGCACGAAGTCCTCGCGGCGCACCGCGGCGAGGGCGTCGAGGACGTCCTGATCCAGCACGTTCCAGGGCCGGATCTGCTGTTCGATCATGTTGAAGCGGGCGCGTTCGAAGTCCATGGCGCGGAGGGGGGCTCGGTCAGGCGGGCGGTGCGGATTCTACCGGCTCGACCGTCGGCCGGCCGCGTACGCGCGCCACCAGCTCGTCGAGGATCGCGTACAGCACCGGCACCACGAGCAGCGTGAGCAGCGTCGAGGCGATCACCCCGCCGATCACCGCGTGCGCCATCGGCGCGCGCTGTTCGGCGCCCTCGCCGGTGGAGATCGCCAGCGGCAGCATGCCGAACACCATCGCCAGCGTGGTCATCAGGATCGGACGCAGCCGGATCTCGGCGGCCGCGAGCAGCGCCCGGGTGCGCTCGACGCCCGCCCGTCGCTGCTGGTTGGCGAAGTCGATCAGCAGGATCGCGTTCTTGGTCACCAGCCCCATCAGCATGATGAAGCCGATCACCGAGAACATGTTCAGGGTCGAGCGCCACGCGAGCAGCGCGAGCATCACGCCGATCAGCGACAGCGGCAGCGACGCCATGATCGACACCGGCTGCAGGAAGCTGCGGAACTGCGAGGCGAGGATCATGTAGATGAAGGTCACCGCCAGCAGCAGCGCCTGCAGCGCGTAGCCGAAGCTGTCCTGCATGTCCCGGGTCGCGCCGCCGGTCACGAACCGGTAGCCCGGCGGCACGGCGATCGCCTGCACGCGACGCTGCACCTCCAGGCCGACCGAGCCGGGGGGCGCGCCGTAGACGTTGGCGCTGATCGTGACCTCCCGCGCGAGGTTCTTTCGGTTGATCTGCGTCGGCCCCTCGCCCGGCGTCAGACGCGCCACCTGGCGCAGCGGCACCATCCGCGGCGCACCTTCGGCATCGAGCAGGCTCGACGCCACGGTGAGCCGGGCCAGGTCCTCGATACCGCGCCGGCCCTCGAGCGGCAGCCGGATCCGCACGTCGTAGTTCTCGTCGTCCGGCGCCTTCCAGGTGGTGGCCACCTCGCCGGCGACCAGGGGCCGCAGCGCCGCGCCGACCTGGGCGACGCCCACCCCGAGGTCGGAGGCGACCGCGCGGTCGATCTCGACCGCGATCGTCGGCCGGGCGGGTTTCGAACTGGTGTCCAGGTCGACGATGCCCGGGATGCTTCGGATCGCGGCCACCGCGCGCGCGGCGAGCACCTCGAGCTGGCGCTGGTCCGAGCCCTGGACGCTGACCTCGATCTGCTTGTTGCCGAACGTGCTGGCCACCCCGAGGTTGGTGATCGTGATGCCGGCGATCCGCTCGAGGCGCTCGCGCACCGGCGCGCTCAGCTGCCTGATTGATCGGGTGCGGTCGCGCCGGTCCTTCAGGCGCACGAACACGGTCGCGTAGTTCTTGCCCTGCGTCGCGCCCGTGTTCACGGTGGCGTAGGTGAGCAGCACCTCGGGGAATTCGCGGATCGCCGCCTCGACCTGCCGGGTCTTGTCGGCGGTCAGGTCGAGCGATGACCCGACCGGCGTGTAGTACTGCAGGTAGAGCTCGTTGTTATCCGGCTGCGGCACGAACTCGGTGCCGACGAACCGACCGAGCCCGAGCGCGGCCACCAGGGTCAGCACCGCGCCGGTCACGGTGAGCGCGGGGTGCGCGAGCCCCCAGCGCAGCACCGACACGTAGCCGTCCTCCAGCCGACGCATCGCGCGCTCGAACCCCTTCAGCATCCGGGCGACCGGTCCGCGGCCGCGCGCACCCTGCGCGTCCGGGTCGTGCCAGACCGACGACAGCATCGGGTCCAGCGTGAAGCTGATGAACATCGACAGCATCACCGCGAACGCGACCGTGATGCCGAACTGCTTGAAGAACTGGCCGATGATCCCGCCCATGAAGCCCACCGGCAGGAACACCGCGACGATCGTGAAGGTGGTGGCTGTGACCGCCAGGCCGATCTCGCGGGTGCCCTCGAGCGCGGCGATCCGATGGTGCTTGCCCATCGCCTGGTGCCGGACGATGTTCTCGCGCACGACGATCGCGTCGTCGATCAGCAGACCGACGCAGATCGACAGCGCCAGCAGCGTGACCAGGTTGATCGTGAAGCCCATCGCGTACATCACCAGGAACGTGCCGATCAGCGAGATCGGCAGGGTGAGCCCGGTGATCACGGTGGAGCGCCACGACGACAGGAACAGGAAGACGATCACCACGGTCAGGATCGCGCCCTCGACGATGTTGCGCTTGACGCCTGCCACCGAGTTGCGGATCGCGGTCGACTGGTCGCGCACGACGGTGATCCGGACGTCCGGCGGCAGCTGCCGGCCCAGCTCCTCGGCGATCCGCCTGACGCCGTCGACCACCGCGATCGTGTTCTCGCCCTGGGCCTTGACCACGTCGAGCGAGATCGCGCGCTGTCCGTCGACCATCGCGATCGACTCGCGCTCCTCCTGGCCGTCGACCACCTGCGCGACCTGCGACAGGTAGACCGGCTGCCCGCCGCGGCGGGCGACGACGATCCGCTCGAACTCGCTCACCGACCTCAGCCGGCCGCGCACCTGCACGGACTGCTCGCGGCTGCGGGTCGTGACGCTGCCGGCGGGCAGCTCCTGGTTCTCGTTGCGCAGCGCGGCGAGCACCTGGTCGACGCCGACCTTCAGCGCCTCCATCTCGGCCGGGCGCAGCACCACCTGCACCTCGCGCCTCACCCCGCCGACGACGCTCACCCGACCCACGCCGCGCGCGTTCTCGATGCGGCGCTTGACCACCTGCTCGGCGAGGGTGGTCAGCTCGCGGGCATCGCGCGACGGGGAGCGCACCGCGAGCGAGATCACCGGCTGGTCGTCCGGGTTGAAGCGCGAGACGATCGGCTCCTTGACCTCTCGCTTGAACGAGGCGCGCACCAGGGCGACCTTCTCGCGCACGTCCTGCGCGGCGCGCGCCGGCTCGGTCAGCAGGTCGAACTCGACGATGACGACCGAGACCCCCTCGTACGAGCGCGACGACAGCCGGTTCACGCCGCTGATCGTGTTGACCTGCTCCTCGATGCGCCGGGTCACGTCGCTCTCGACGATCTCGGGCGACGCGCCCGGGTACTCGGTCTGCACGACGACCACCGGGAAGCTGACGTCCGGGAACTGGTCGACCGCGAGCCGGTTGTACGAGAACAGCCCGAGCACCACGAACGCGAGCATCATCATGGTCGCCAGCACCGGGTTGGCGATCGACACGCGCGTGAAGAACATCCAGGCGCTCCGTCAGCGCGCCGGCGCGGGCGCCGCCGTCGGCGCCACCGCAGTCCCGGGTTCGGTCACCTTCACCAGGCTGCCCGCCCGCAGCGCGCCGAGGTTGGCTGCGACCACGCGCTCGCCCGCCTTCAGGCCCTCGCGCACCTCGACCGTGCCCGAGGCATCGTCGCGCATTCCGAGGCGGACGTCGCGCTCGACCAGCCGGCCATCCTCGATCGCGTAGACGAACAGCCGGGCGCCGGCGTCCCGGATCGCCGCGGCCGGCATCGCGAGCACGCCGTCACGGGCCTCGACCGCGAGGCTGCCCTGGGCGAACAGCCCCGCGCGCACCGACGGGTCGCGGTTGTCGAGCGCGATGTAGACCGGCACCGCGCGGGTGCCCGGCTGGGTGGACGGGGCGATGCGCACGACCCGTCCGGTCTGACGCTGCGCGACGCCCTCGATCCGCAGCTCGACCGCCTGGCCGATCGCGACGCCACCCACTTCGGCGGCCGGCACCGGCGCCTCGATCTCCATGCGGGCGAGGTCGACGATCGACAGCACCCGCCCGTCGACCGGCAGCTTCTCGCCGGGCTGCGCGAACCGCTCCGCGACCACGCCGTCGATCGGCGCGGTGAGCACCGTGTCGGCGAGCGCCTTGCGGGCGAGCGCGAGCTGCGCGATCGCCGCGTCGCGATTGCCCGCGGCGACGTCCCGGGCCGACAGCACCTGGTCGAGCGCGCTCTGCGAGACGAACCCGCGCTCGTGCAGCTGACGCGTGTTGTCCAGCGTGCGCCTCGCCTGCTCGAGCTGCGCCTCGGCGGCGAGCCGCTGGGCGTCGCGCTCGCGCACCCGGACCTCGTACTCGGTCGGGTCGATGCGCGCGACCGTCTGGCCGCGCTTCACCGGCATGCCCTCGCGCACCGGCGAGTCGCGCAGGTCGCCCGCCACCTTCGTGCGCACCACCGTCTGGTTCACCGGCCGCAGCGTGCCGGTGAGCGGCACGCTGCGAACCATCCGTCCGGGCTGCACGATCGCGAGGTCGCCGGGCGCGAACTCGACGCCCGCCGGCACCGCCGCGACCGGTGCCGCGGGCGCGGCCGGTGCGGCCGGTGCGCGGGCGCGCTGCCACGCGAGCCCCGCCACCACGAGCGCCGTCAGGATCGCCCCGGCCCAGACCGCTCGCGACCTCATCGCTGCGGCCTCAGCGCGGCGAGGATCAGGTCGATGTGCACGTCGAGCAGCCGCTGCGGCTGCGCAGCGTCGTCGGCGATCACGCACCGCTCGATCGAGTGCGCCCAGATCGCCTTGGTCACCAGCGGAGCGATCCACAGGTGCACCGCGGTGCGCACGTCGATCGGACGGAATGCGCCGCTGTCGATGCCGCGCGCGATGATCGAGCCGAACAGCAGCGCGTTCGGTTCGATGACCTCGGCGTGGAAGAAGCGTGCCATTTCCGGAAAGTTGCAGGCCTCGGCGATGATCAGCTTGCACAGCCCGGCGATCGGTGTCGCGCCGAAGTCGGTCCACCAGCAGCGCAGGAAGCGCTCGACCTGCTCGGCCGGCGGTTCGTCCGACGCCTCGATCTCGGCGCGGAAGCGATCGAGCAGCACCACGATGTTCTCGCGCACCAGAGCCTTGAAGAGCTCCTCCTTGTTCGCGAAGTACAGGTAGAGCGTGCCCTTGGAGACGCCCGCGCGCGAGGCGATGTCGTCCAGGCGGGTCGCGGCGTACCCGCGTTCGACGAACAGCTCGAGCGCGGCGGCGAGCAGCTCGGACGGCCGGCGTTCCTTGCGGCGCTCCCAGCGCGGGGCCGGGAGATCGGTGGCGGGGGAGGGCATCAGTTACTGACCGGACAGTCAGTAATTATAGGTCCCGACCCCGATCGGGTCAACCTGCGCGGGTCGGACGAGGCCACCGGATGCCGGCACCGGCGCGCGGGCGCGACGGCCGGCGCCGGGTAGCATCGCGGTCGTCACCCCACGGCGTTCCCACGATGCACGACACGCCCCGCCACGTCCGGTTCGGTCCGGTCACCGTCCATTTCGGTCACCAGCAGGGCAAGTACCCCGACGGCAACCAGGTGATCGTCCGCGGTGCGGACGCGCTGGCGGTGTTCGACTCCCCGCGCGTCGCCGAGCGGATCGGCCCGGAGTTCGACGACGCCGATCTCGCGATCCTCGGTCACGTGCACGAGGATCATGTCGCGGGTCTGCACCGCATCCCTCGCGCCGCGGTCCACGTGCACGCGGCCGACGTCGAGGCGGCGCGCAGCTGGGCGGGCCTGTCGCGCCACTACGGCTATCCGCCGGAGGTTCTCGAGCCGCTGCTCGAACACATCGAGCGAGAGTTCAGCTACGCGCCGAGGCCGGATGCGATCGCCTACGACGACGGCGCACGCTGGGACCTCGGCGGCGGCACCGCGGTGCACGCGGTGCACCTGCCCGGCCACACCGCGGGTCACTGCGCGCTGCTGGTCGAGCCGGTCGGCGTCGCGTTCATCGGCGACATCGACCTGTCGGGCTTCGGCCCGTACTACGGCGACGCCACCTCCGACCTGGGCGCCTTGCGACGCTCGCTCGCGCGGGTCGCCGAATTGCCCGCATCGGTGTGGGTCACGTCGCACCACAAGGGCGTGTACACCGACCGCGACGCGTTCCTGGCGGCGCTGCGCGCGTTCACCGCGACGATCGATGCGCGCGAGGCGAGGCTGCTCGCGATGCTCGGCGAGGCGCCCCGCGCGCTCGACGAACTCGTGCGGATGCGGCTGCTGTACCCGCCCGGGTACGCGGCGTTGTGGCGCGACTTCGCCGAGCGGCGCACGATCGGGTTCCACCTGGACGAGCTGCGGGCCGCCGGTCGGGTGCGACGCCTCGACGACGGCCGCTGGCAGCGCGTCTGACGCGGCCGCCGTGAAGCCGATGCGATCCGACCGGTCCGCGGCGGGCCCGCAGGGCACGGTGCCGCCGCGGTTCGCGCGGCGGCGCGGCGTCGCGGTGCTCGCCGGGGCGGGCGCGCTGCTGGCGACGGGCTGCCAGCTCGACAGCCGGTTCCTCTACCACCCCCAGCCGCACGGGGAGCCGGCGTGGCGCGAGATCGCCCGGCGGGCCGGCGCCGAGCCGCTGGAGGTCGCGCACGGCGGCGAACGGCTGCGCGGCTGGCTGCTGCGGCCGCCCGGCGCGCAGCCCGGCCAGCGTCTGCCCATGGTGCTGTACTTCGGCGGCAACGCCGAGGAGGTCTCGTGGATGCTCGGCGAGCGGCATCGGCTGGGCGGTGCGGCGCTCGCCGCGTTCAACTACCGAGGCTACGGCGCGAGCACCGGCACGCCGCACGAATCGGCGCTGAGCGCCGATGGCGTCGCGCTGCTCGACCACCTTTCGGCGCGCCCCGACGTCGACGCCGCACGCATCCTGCTCTGGGGGCGCAGCCTGGGCACCGGCGTGGCGGTGCAGGTCGCCTCGCGCCGCGCGGTGGCGGCGCTGATGCTGACCTCGCCGTACGACTCGATCGCCGCGCTCGCGCGTCATCACCTGCCGTGGCTCGCGTTCCTGCTCGCGCAGCCCTTCGACGCGCTGGCGCTCGCCCCGTCGATCCGCGCGCCGATGCTCGCGCTGGTCGCCGGCCGGGACACCGTGGTGCCGCCGGCGCACAGCGAGCGGCTGGTTGCCGCCTGGGGCGGGCCGGCGCGCACCGTCCGGTTCCCGTCGGCCGGCCACAACGACGTCCATGCCGCGCCCGGATACTGGGAGGCGGCGCGCGGCTTCCTCGCCGGGGCGACGGCGTGAGCGCTGCGCGCGCCGCGAACGGCGTCGAGATCGGGTGTCGCGCCGGCTGCGGGGCCTGCTGCATCGCGCCGTCGATCTCCTCGCCGCTGCCCGGCCTGCCCGACGGCAAGCCGGCCGGCGAGCGCTGTCCGCACCTGTCCGCCGCGTACGCGTGCGCGCTCTTCGATCACCCGGCGCGGCCCGCGGTGTGCGCGAGCCTGCGGCCGAGCCGCGAGATGTGCGGCCCCGACCGCAGCCACGCGATCGCGTGGCTCGAGCGACTCGAGCGCACGACGCGACCCTGAGACCGGTCGCGCCGCAGCGGGCCGGCGGGGGTGTTCGCCGGGCGGCGCGGCGGCGCGGCGATAATCGTGCGATGACGGCCTTCAACGAGACCCTGTTCGTCGGGGCGCTGCTGCTCGCGCTCGCGATCACGCTCGGGGGGCTGTCGGCGCGGATCAGCCTGCCCGTGCTGCTGGTGTTCCTGGTGGTCGGCATGCTCGCCGGCGAGGACGGACCCGGCGGGATCGACTTCGACGACGTGCCGCTCAGCTTCCTGGCCGGCAACCTGGCGCTCGCGGTGATCCTGCTCGATGGCGGGCTGCGCACCCGGCTGTCGTCGTTTCGCGTCGGACTGCGCCCCGCGCTCGCGCTCGCCTCGGTGGGGGTCGCGATCACCGCGGCGATCACCGGGGCGTTCGCCGCGTGGGTGCTCGCGCTCGACTGGCGGCTCGGCCTGCTGCTCGGCGCGGTGGTCGCCTCCACCGACGCGGCGGCGGTGTTCGCGATGCTCAAGGCGAGCGGGCTGCGGCTCAGCGACCGCATCGGCGCGACGCTCGAGATCGAGTCGGGCGTCAACGACCCGATGGCGATCTTTCTCACGCTGCTGCTGATCGGCGTCGTGCAGACCGGCGGGTGGCCGCAGGCCGGCACGCTCGCGGGCGACTTCCTGATGCAGTTCGGCATCGGCGGCCTGGCGGGCGTCGCGGGCGGCTGGGCGATGGCGGCCACCGCCCGGTGGTGGTCGATCGGCGACGGGCTGGCCGCGATCCTGCTCGCTGCGGCGGGGGTGGCGGTGTTCGCACTGACCAACCTGTCGGGCGGCAGCGGCTTCCTGGCGGTGTACCTGTTCGGTCTGGTGGCCGGCCACCGCTGGCCCGGCGGTCACGCCGAGACGCTGCGGGCGATGGACGGGCTCGCCTGGCTGTCGCAGTCCGCGCTGTTCCTGCTGCTCGGCCTGCTCGCCACCCCGAGCGAGCTGCCCGCGCTGCTGCCGGCCGCGCTCGCGATCTCGGCGGTGCTGATGCTGGTCGCCCGGCCGATCGCCGTGGTCGCCTGCCTGGCGCCGTTTCGCTTCGGGCGCAGCGAGACCGCGTTCGTCTCCTGGGTCGGGCTGCGCGGTGCGGTGCCGATCGTGCTCGCGCTGTTCCCGCTGCTCGCCGGGGTCGAGCAGGCGCGGCTGGTGTTCAACGTCGCGTTCGTGGTGGTGCTGGTGTCGCTGCTCGTGCAGGGCACCACCGTGGCGCTCGCCGCGCGGCGGCTCGGCATGCAGACCCCGCACCGCGAGGGGCCGGTGGCCGAGCATGCGCTCGCCGACGGCGCGGTGCTCGCCGAGTTCCGGGTGGCTGCGGGCGCGCCCGCCTGCGGCTGCGCGCCGGCCGACCTGGCCCTGCCCGACGGGTGCACGCTGGTCAGACGCAGCGACGGGGCACCGGGCGGCCTGCCGGTCGCGGCCGACCCCCGCCCGATCGTCGCGGGCGACCTGCTCGCGGTGGTCGGCACGCCGGCCGCGCTCGAACGCTGCCTGCGGCTGTTCGCCACGGCGCCCGCGGCGGCCGGCCGACCGCGGATCGGCTGGCCGATGTCGGCCGACGCCCCCTGGGCCGAGGTCAGCGCGGCGTACGGGCTGCAGCCGGGCGAGGCCGCCGGTTCGCACGCGAGCCTGGGACGAACGCTCGAGTCGATCGCCGGCCGCGCGCTGGCCGAGGGCGACCGGGTGAGGGTGGGGCGCAGCGCGTTCACCGTCACCGAGGTCGACCCGGACACCGGACGGCCGACCCGCGTGCTCTTCGAACCCACCGCCCGCGCGGACCCGACCCCCTGAGGTGCCGGCCGGCGGCGGGCACGGCTGCGGGAGCGATCGCCGGGTCCGGTTCCGGGGCGATCCGCCGCAGGGCGCCGGTTGCCGGCGCCTTATACTGGCGCGGACATGAAGATCCGGACCGTCCTCGCCTGGGGCCTGGCCGCCGCGCTGCTGGCGGGCGGGGGCTGGTGGTGGTCCGAACGTCAGGCGGCCGACAAGACGCCGGCGCTGCGCACCGCCAAGGTCGAACGCGGCAACCTCGTGGCGAGCGTCTCGGCCACCGGCACGCTCGCGGCCACCGTGCAGGTGCAGGTGAGCTCGCAGGTGTCCGGCCAGATCCGCGAGGTGCTCGCGGACTTCAACGCGGACGTCAGGCAGGGGCAGGTGCTCGCCCGGATCGATCCGGAGACCTTCGAGTACCGGGTACGCCAGGCCGAGGCCGACCTCGAGGCCACCCGCGCGCAGGTGGGCGTGCAGCAGGCGACGGTGTCGGCCCGGCAGGCGGACCAGGCCCGGGTGCGCATCAACCTGGACGAGGCGCGGCGCGACCTGGATCGCAAGTCCGACCTGGTGTCGCGCAACTTCATCTCGTCGGCCGAGCGCGACCGGGCGGCGGCGCTGGTGCGCGTGCTCGAGCAGGAACTCGCGAGCGCGGACGCGCAGGTCGAGCTGGCGCGCGCGCAGCTGCGCAACGTGCAGTCGGTGGTTCGCCAGCGCGAAGCGCAGGTCGCGTCCGCGCGGGTCGACCTGGGCCGCACCGTGATCCGCGCACCGGTCGACGGGGTGGTCATCAAGCGCTCGATCGAGCCGGGCCAGACGGTTGCGGTGAGCCTGTCGGCGCCCGAACTGTTCCTGATCGCCCAGAACCTGCGCGACATGCAGGTCGAGGTGTCGATCGACGAGGCCGAGGTCAGCCGGCTGCGGGTCGGGCAGCGCACCACCTTCACGGTCGACGCGTTCCCGGGCCGCAGCTTCGAGGGCACCGTGCGGCAGGTGCGCAAGGCCTCGCAGAACGTGCAGAACGTGATCACGTACACCGCCGTGGTGTCGGCCGACAACGAAGCGATGCAGCTGCTGCCCGGGATGACCGCGAACGTGCGGATCGTCACCGAGGTGCGCAACGGCGTACTGAAGGTGCCGAGCGCGGCGCTGCGCTTCCGGCCGCCGGGCTGGACCGATGCGCCCAAGTCGGCGGGCTGGCCCGCGCCGGTGCGCGCGATCGCGCAGGCGCTGGTCGCGCCGGCGCACGCGCAGTCGCCCGCGCCGCCGGCCCAGGTGGGCGGCGGCGGCGGGGCACCGCTGCGCGCGTTCCGCGAGCGTCTGGAGAAGGAGCTCGCGCTCACCGACGCCCAGAAGGCGCAGCTCGACGGCATCTTCGCGGCGATGCGCGAGCGCTTCGCCGCGGTGCGCGACGCGCCCGAGTCCGAGCGCGCCAAGCTCGCCGAGCGCAACCGCGCGGAGCTGCGCTCGCGGATCAACGACATCCTGGACGACACGCAGCGCAAGCGCTACGCCGAGATCCTGGTCGAGCTGTCCGGGCGCACGGTGGCGCGCGGGCGGGTGTTCGTGCCCGGCGCGGAGGGCCGCCCGGTTCCGGTCGAGCTCCGGCTCGGGCTGTCCGACGGCAGCGCCACCGAGGTGATCGCGGTGCTGAACGACGGCAAGCTCGCCGAGGGCGACCAGGTCTACGTCGGCGTGCAGTCGGCCCGCAACACGCCCGGACCGCCCGCGCCGCCCACGCCCCGCGGGCCGCGGCTGTAGGGGCCGGGCCGATCGCGCCCGGGGTCGCGCCGATGTCCGAGCCGCCGCCGCTCATCCGCTGCGAGTCGCTCGCCAAGCGTTACCAGGTGGGCGACGGGACGGTCCACGCGCTGCGCGACGTGACGCTGTCGGTGATGCCCGGCGAGTTCGTCGCGGTGATGGGCCCGAGCGGATCGGGCAAGTCCACCTTCATGAACCTGGTCGGCTGCCTCGACTCGCCGTCCTCCGGGCGCTACTGGCTCGCCGGCGAGGCGGTGGACGCGATGGACCGGGACGCGCTCGCGGCGGTGCGCAACCGTCGCATCGGCTTCGTGTTCCAGCAGTTCAACCTGCTGCCGCGCACCAGCGCGCTGGACAACGTCGAACTGCCGCTGCTGTACGCCGGGATGCCGCGCGCGCAACGCCGCGAGCGCGCGCTGCGCCGGCTGGTCCAGGTCGGTCTGGGCGAGCGGGTCAATCACCATCCGGCCCAGCTCTCCGGCGGCCAGCAGCAGCGGGTGGCGATCGCCCGCGCGCTGGTCAACGACCCGGCGCTCATCCTCGCCGACGAGCCCACCGGTGCGCTCGACTCGCGCACCAGCATCGAGGTGATGGCGCTGCTGCAGGCGCTGAACCGCGAAGGCATCACGATCGTGGTGGTCACGCACGAGGCCGAGGTCGCGGCGTTCGCCTCGCGCATCATCACGTTCCGCGACGGCCGCGTGGTGCGCGACGCGGTCAATCCGCCGCAGGACGCGGCGAGCGCGCTCGCCGCGCTGGTACCGATGGAGCCCTGATGGACCTGATGTCGACGCTGCGGATCGCGCTGCGCGCGCTGCGCACCAACACGCTGCGCTCGGCGCTCACGATGCTGGGGATCATCATCGGCGTGGCCGCCGTGATCGCGATGATCGCGGTCGGCAAGGGGGCGCAGACCCGCGTCGAGGAGCAGGTGCGCAGCCTGGGCGCCAACGTGATGGTGCTCTGGCCGGCCTCGGTCAACGCGGGCGGCGTGCGCACCGGCATCGGCGGGGTGCAGACCCTCACCGAGGACGACGCGCGCGCGATCGCGATCGAGGTGCCCGAGGTCGCGTTCGCCGCGCCGACCCACCGGGCGTCCGGGCAGTTGGTCCACGGCAACCAGAACTGGTCGGCCGCGGTGTTCGGCATCGACAACGACTTCTTCGAGGTCCGCGAGTGGGGGCTCGCCGCGGGGCGGCAGTTCGAGCCCAACGAGGTGTCGGGCTCCGGCAAGGTGATCATCCTGGGCCAGACGGTCGCGCGCGCGCTGTTCGGCGAGGACACGCCCTTCGAGGACATGATCGACCGGACCGTGCGGCTGCGGCGGGTGCCGCTGGTGGTGATCGGCATCGCCGACCGCAAGGGTCAGAGCGCGGTCGGTCAGGACCAGGACGACGCGGTCTTCGTGCCGGTGTCGACCGCGCGCACCCGGCTGTTCGGGGTCGTGCAGGGCAAGCAGCGACGGGTCAACTCGATCTGGATCAAGGTGCGCACCGGCGAGGACATGAAGGCGGCCGAGGAGGGCATCCGGACGCTGCTGCGCCAGCGCCACCGGCTGCAGGCCGGCCAGGAGGACGACTTCACGATCCGCAACCTGACCGAGGTGATGCAGGCGCAGGAGGCGGCGAGCCGCTCGATGACGATGCTGCTGGCCGCGATCGCCTCGGTCAGCCTGATGGTCGGCGGCATCGGCATCATGAACATCATGCTGGTCTCGGTCACCGAGCGTACCCGCGAGATCGGCCTGCGGATGGCGGTCGGCGCGCGCGGCGGCGACATCCTGTCGCAGTTCCTGATCGAGGCGGTGACGCTGTCGTGCATCGGCGGGCTGATCGGCATCGGGCTGGGCGTGTTCGCCGCCGAGCTGGTGGGTCAGTCGGCCGGCTGGCGCATCGAGATCCAGACCCAGGCGATCGCGCTCGCCTTCGGGTCCGCCGCGCTGATCGGGGTGTTCTTCGGCTACTACCCCGCGCGCAAGGCGTCACGGCTCACGCCGATCGACGCGCTGCGCTACGAGTGAGCATGGGCGACCTCCGGATTCCGAACGCGCTGTCCGTCGCCGGCGTCGACCCGTCGGGCGGCGCGGGCATCTACGCCGACCTCAAGACGTTCTCCGCGCTGGGCGCGTACGGTTGCGGCGTGGTGGCCGCGCTCACCGCGCAGAACACGCAGTCGGTCACCGGCATCCACGGCGTGCCGCCCGACTTCGTGCGGCTGCAGCTCGACACGCTGTTCGCCGACCTGCGGATCGACGCGGTCAAGATCGGCATGCTCGGCACCGCGCCGATCGCGCGCGCGGTCGCCGAGGGTCTCGCGACGCCGGTGGCCGCGGGCATGCCCGCGCACGTGGTGGTCGACCCGGTGATGGTCGCCAAGAGCGGCGATGTGCTGCTCACGCGCGATGCGGCGACCCTGCTGATCGACGCGATCCTGCCGCTGGCGACCGTGATCACGCCGAACCTCCCCGAGGCCGGCGAGCTGCTGCGCGAGCGCCCGCCCGAGACGCTGCGCGAGATGCGACGGGCCGCCGAGCGGCTGCGGCGCATGCTTCCCGACTCGGGCCGCCGCTGGGTGCTGCTGAAGGGCGGGCACCTGCCGGGCGACGCGATCGACCTGCTGCACGACGGCGACGCGATGATCGAGCTGGCCGCGCCCCGGATCGAGACCCGGAACACCCACGGCACCGGCTGCACGCTGTCGGCCGCGATCGCCGCGCTGCTGCCCCAGGGCGACGACGTGCCGGGCACGGTGCGCCGCGCCAAGGCCTGGCTCACCGAGGCGATCCGCCGGTCGGGCGAGCTGTCCGTCGGTCGGGGGCACGGTCCGGTGCACCATTTCCACCACCTCTGGGGTCGACGCTGACCGGTACGATCGCGGCTGCGCCGCTTCGGGCCCGCCGCCGGCCGCCCCTCTGCCCCGCCGATGGAACTGCTCTACGCGCTGCCGCTGCTGGTGAAGGCCCTGATCATGGGGGTGGTCGAGGGACTGACCGAGTTCCTGCCGATCTCCAGCACCGGGCACCTGATCCTCGCCGGCGCGCTGCTCGGGCTGCACGACGACAAGGCCAAGGTCTTCGACGTGGCGATCCAGACCGGCGCGATGGCCGCGGTGATCTGGTACTACCGCGCCCGCATCGGCCGGGTGATCGCCGGGCTCGGCTCGGACCGTACCTCGCAGCGCTTCGCACTGAACGTGACGATCGCGTTCCTGCCGGCGGCGGTGCTCGGCGTGATCTTCGGCAGCACGATCAAGCAGGTGCTGTTCGAGCCGGTGCCGGTGGCGCTCGCCTTCATCGTCGGCGGCTTCGTGATCCTGTGGGTCGAGGCGCGCCAGAAGCGGGCGAGCGCCCCGGCGCGGATCGACGACGTCGACCGGCTCACCGCGGTGGACGCGCTCAAGCTCGGCCTCGCGCAGTCGTTCTCGCTGATCCCCGGCACGAGCCGCTCGGGCGCGACCATCATCGGCGGCATGCTGTTCGGGCTGTCGCGCCGCTGTGCTACCGAGTTCTCGTTCTTCCTCGCGATCCCCACGCTGATCGGCGCGGGGGTCTACCAGACGGTGAAGTATCGGCACCTGCTCGAGGTGTCCGACATCCCGCTGTTCGCGGTGGGGCTGGTGTCGGCATTCTTCAGCGCGCTCGCCTGCGTGCACTGGCTGATCGGCTACGTGTCTCGGCACACCTTCGTGCCCTTCGCCTGGTATCGGATCGCGTTCGGCCTCGTGGTGCTGCTCACCGCGTGGACGGGCGTGGTCGACTGGTCGGGCGGCTGACGGTCGCATCGTCCCGACCCGGTGGTAGAGCAAGGAATCCTCTCGGAAAGGATCTCCGATGCTCGCCAAGCCACCTGGCCGTCGCGGCGGCGGCCCGCGCTCTGGTCAGCGGTGACACGGCCCTGGTTGCACTCGCCGGTGCCCGGGGGCTGCTGCCGGGGCGCGACGCGAAGCAGACGCTGGTGCGCCAGGCGATGCCCCGCGACCAGGTCCCGGTCAGGCCGACGGCACCGCTCCCGACGCTCCCGCGGGCTGATCGACGATCCGCCGGGCGTCGATCAGCCGTCGCTCCAGGAACCGTCGCCGCAAGCACGCCCTCGCGCCGCCCGGTCGTTCCACCGACGCAGCGAAACGGTCCTCAGCCGCCCGCCGGCGGCTCCTGCGGCGTGCCCAGCCGCAGCATGTCGCTGCCCGAGGCCTGCCCGAGCAGCCCGGTGCGCGCGTACACGCCGAGCTTCTCGCGCGTGTCGACGATGTCCAGGTTGCGCATCGTCAGCTGGCCGATGCGGTCCTGCGGCGTGAAGAAGGCCTCGCCCTTCTCCATGGTCAGCCGCTCGGGCTTGTAGGTGAGGTTGGGGCTGCGCGTGTCGACGATCGAGTAGTCGTTGCCGCGGCGCAGCTCGACCGTCACCTCGCCGGTGATCGCGCGCGCGACCCAGCGCACCGCGGTGTCGCGCAGCATCATCGCCTGCGGGTCGAACCAGCGGCCCTGGTAGAGCAGGCGGCCCAGCCGCCGGCCCTGGTCGCGGTACTGCTCGATCGTGTCCTCGTTGTGGATGCCGCTCAGCAGCCGCTCGTAGGCGATGAACAGCAGCGCCATGCCGGGCGCCTCGTAGATGCCGCGGCTCTTGGCCTCGATGATCCGGTTCTCGATCTGGTCGCTCATCCCCAGCCCGTGGCGCCCGCCGATGCGGTTGGCCTCGAGCATCAGCGCGACCTCGTCGTCGTACTCGACGCCGTTCAACGCCACCGGCCGGCCCTCGTCGAAGCGCACCGAGACCGTCTCGCGCGCGACCGCGACCTCGTCGCGCCAGAACGCGACGCCCATGATCGGCTGCACGATCGAGATGCCCTTGTCGAGGAACTCCAGGTCCTTGGCCTCGTGGGTGGCGCCCAGGATGTTGGAGTCGGTGGAGTAGGCCTTCTCGGTGCTCATCCGGTAGCCGTGGCCCGCGCGCGCCAGGTACTCGGACATCTCGGTGCGCCCGCCCAGCTCGTCGATGAAGCGCTGGTCGAGCCAGGGCTTGTAGATGCGCAGCGCCGGGTTGGCGAGCAGCCCGTAGCGGTAGAAGCGCTCGATGTCGTTGCCCTTGAAGGTGCTGCCGTCGCCCCAGATGTCGACGCCGTCCTCCTTCATCGCGACCACCAGCATCGTGCCGGTGACCGCGCGCCCGATCGGGGTGGTGTTGAAGTAGGGCACGCCCGCGGTGCTGATGTGGAACGCGCCGCACTGCAGCGCCGAGATCCCCTCGGCGACCATCTGCCGGCGGCAGTCGACCAGCCGCGCGCGCTCGGCGCCGTACTGCAGCGCGCGCCTCGGGATGTCGTCGTAGTCCGGCTCGTCGGGCTGGCCGAGGTTGGCGGTGTACGCGTACGGGATCGCGCCCTTCTCGCGCATCCACAGCAGCGCGGCGCTGGTGTCGAGGCCGCCCGAGAAGGCGATGCCGACCTTCTCGCCGGCGGGCAGGGACTGGAGGATTCGGGTCATGGCGCGGGCTGCGGCTCGGCGGAGCCTTCCATGGTAACCCGTCCGGGGGCGCCGGCCGAGCGGTGCGCCCCGATCGAACGGCCGAGCGCCTCGGGCCGACCGGCCCGGCGGCGCCGTCGGGCCTTCGCGTACCATGCCGTCGTGGACACGGCGCTCGCACCCCCGTCCGCGCCGTCCTCGGGCGCTCTTGCGCGACGCGCTCTCGAGGTGCTGTCGCGCACGTTCGGCTTCCCCTCGTTCCGCGGCCAGCAGCAGGCGGTGGTCGAGCACTTGGCCGGCGGCGGCGATGCGCTGGTGCTGATGCCCACCGGCGCCGGCAAGTCGCTGTGCTATCAGGTGCCCGCGCTGGTGCGCGAGGGCACCGGCGTGGTGGTCTCGCCGCTGATCGCGCTGATGCAGGATCAGGTCGACGCGCTGCGCGAGAACGGCGTGCGCGCCGAATACCTGAACTCGACGCTGACGCTGGACGCGGTGCGCCGCATCGAGCGCGCGATGCGCGCCGGCCAGCTCGACCTGCTCTACGTCGCCCCCGAGCGGCTGCTGACCGACCGCTGCCTGGAGCTGCTCGAGGCCAGCCGCATCGCGCTGTTCGCGATCGACGAGGCGCACTGCGTGTCGCAGTGGGGGCACGACTTCCGGCCCGAGTACCTCGGGCTGTCGGTGCTGCACGAGCGCTTTCCCGCGGTGCCGCGCATCGCGCTCACCGCCACCGCCGATCCGCAGACCCGCCGCGAGATCCGCGAGCGGCTCGCGCTGCAGGACGCGCGCGAGTTCGTCTCGAGCTTCGATCGGCCCAACATCCGCTACGCGATCGTCGAGAAGGACGAGCCGCGCCGCCAGCTGCTCGGGCTGATCGACGAGCACCGCGGGCAGGCCGGCATCGTCTACTGCGCCACCCGCAAGCGCGTGGACGACACCGCCGCGTGGCTGAGCGAGCAGGGCTTCGACGCGCTGCCGTATCACGCCGGCATGCCGGCCGACGCGCGCGCATCGAACCAGTCGCGCTTCCTGCGCGACGACGGCGTGGTGATGGTCGCGACCATCGCGTTCGGCATGGGCATCGACAAGCCCGACGTGCGCTTCGTCGCGCACCTGGACATGCCCAAGAGCGTCGAGGGCTACTACCAGGAGACCGGCCGCGCCGGCCGCGACGGGCTGCCCTCGCACGCGTGGATGGCCTACGGCCTGCAGGACGTGGTCAACAACCGGCGCCTGATCGACGAGTCCGAGGCCGGCGACGAGCACAAGCGCGCGTCGCGTGCGAAGCTCGACGCGATGGTCGGGCTGGCCGAGGCCGACGGCTGCCGGCGGGTACTGCTGCTGCGCTATTTCGGCGAGGCCTCGCAGCCCTGCGGCAACTGCGACAACTGCCTCGCGCCGCCCGAGCGCTGGGACGCGACCGAGGCCGCCCGCAAGCTGCTGTCGTGCGTGTACCGCGTCACGCAGGCCGCGGGCACGGGCTATGGCGCGCACCACGTGATCGACGTGCTGCGCGGCGAGCGCACGCCCAAGGTGCTCGAGCGCGGCCACGACCGGCTCTCCACCTTCGGCATCGGCGCGGAGCTCGATGCGCGCGCCTGGCATGCGGTGCTGCGCCAGCTGGTCGCCCGGGGGCTGGTCGAGGTCGCGCACGAGCGCTACGGCGTGCTCGAGCTCACCGCGGCCGCGCGGCCGGTGCTGCGCGGCGAGCAGCCGGTGCTGCTCGCGAAGACGAGCCTGGCGCGCGCCGCGCCCAAGCCGCGCGGGCGGGGTCGCGCCCGAGGCGCGGCCGGCGCCGGCGCGGACCCGACCGCGACCGCGATCGGGCTGGACGCGGGGGCGTCCGCGCGGTTCTCGAGGCTGCGCGTCTGGCGGCTGGACGTGGCCCGCAGCCACGGCGTGCCCCCGTACGTGATCTTCCACGACTCGCATCTCGCCGAGATCGCACGACGCGCGCCGGCGAGCCTGGACGAGCTGCGCGACGTGCCGGGGGTCGGCGCGACCAAGCTCGAGCGCTACGGGGCGGCGCTGCTCGAGGCGCTGGCCGCGGCCTGACGCAGGGGAGCGCCGGTCGCCCGCCCCCGGGTCGCGGTCGACCTCGGGTACGCGGTGTGCGCGCCGGCGGTGCGCCGCGCGAGGTGATCGCCGCGCCGCAGCGCGATCGACGCCCGCTGCGGCGCCGGCCGCGGCGACCGCCCTCGGCGGCGTTCGGCACGGCGACACGCGCCCGCGAGCCGGCGCCCCGGTTGCGGTACCCTTCGAGAGGGTCCTCGACGAGGTCGCACCGCAGCCATGTTCGATCGACACTTCGCGCACTGGCCGCCGGGCGTCAGCCGCACGCTGACCATCCCGGCGACCACGCTGAGCCACAACCTCGAGGTCAGCGCGGCGCGCTATCCCGACCGGACCGCGATCTGGTACCACGGTCGCGAACTCACCTACGCACGGATGCTCGACGAGGTCGAGCGGCTGGCCGGCTGGCTGCAGCGTGAGGCGGGCGTCGCGCGCGGCGACCGCGTGCTGCTCGGGCTTCAGAACTGCCCGCAGTTCTCGATCGCGTACTACGCGATCCTGCGGGCGGATGCGGCGGTCGTGCCGGTCAACCCGATGCTGCGCACCGAGGAGCTGCGTTACCTGTGCGAGGACAGCGGCGCGCGCGTCGCGCTGCTCGGCCAGGAGCTGCTCGCTGCGTGGGCGCCGCTCGCCGCGCGCGAGCTCGCGCACGCGGTCGTCGTCGCCTACGGGGACGCGCTGCCCGAGCGGCTGCCCGACGCGCTGGCCGGCCTCGCGCTGCCCGAGGCGGTGCGTGCGCCGCGCGCGCCGCTGCCCGCGCCGCTCGCCGCCGCCGGCTGGGTGACCTGGGCCGACGCGCTCGGCGCCGGGCATGCGCCCGGGCCGCGGCAGGCCGGCCCCGACGACCTCGCGGTACTGCCGTACACCTCGGGCACCACCGGCCACCCGAAGGGCTGCCGGCACACCCACCGCACGGTGATGGCGACCACGGTCATCGCCGGTCCGTGGACCGGCGCCACCTGCGATTCCGTGCAGCTGTCGGCGCTGCCGATGTTCCACGCCACCGGCATGCAGAGCGGGCTGAACCAGCCGGTGTGGCTGGGCTCGACGGTGGTCATGATGAGCCGCTGGGACCGCGAGACCTGCGTGCGGCTGATCGAGCACTGCCGGATCACGTCGATCACCGGCATCACGGCGATGATCGTCGACCTGCTCGCCCACCCGCGGCTCGGCGATCACGACCTGTCGTCGCTGCGGCGCATCGGCGGCGGCGGTGCGGCGATGCCCGAGGCGGTCGCGCAGCGCATCGAGCAGCTGTTCGGCCTGCCGTTCATCGAGGGCTACGGGCTCACCGAGACCATCGCGCCCACGCACACGAACCCGGTGCACCGCGCCAAGCGCCAGTGCGCCGGCATCCCGATCTTCAACACCGACGCGCGGGTGCTCGACGTCGAGACCGGCGCCGAGCTCGGGCCGGACCGCACCGGCGAGATCGTCGTCTCGGGGCCGCAGGTGTTCCTCGGCTACTGGAACCGGCCCGAGGCCGACGCGGCGGTGTTCTTCGAGCTCGACGGCAAGCGGTTCTTCCGCACCGGCGACCTCGGCCACTACGACGAGGACGGCTACTTCTTCATCACCGACCGCCTGAAACGGATGATCAACGCGTCCGGCTTCAAGGTGTGGCCGGCCGAGGTCGAGGCGATGCTGTACGCGCACCCGGCGATCGCCGAGGCCTGCGTGATCGCGAGCCGCGACCCGCACCGCGGCGAGACCGTCAAGGCCGTGGTCGTGCCGCGGCCGCCCGCGCACGAGCGCGTGCGCACGGCGCAGGGTGCGGCGGCGCTCGCCGACGAGATCGTCGCGTGGTCGCGCGAGCGGATGGCCGCCTACAAGGCGCCGCGGCTCGTCGAGTTCGTGGAGTCGCTGCCGAAGACCGGCACCGGCAAGGTATTCTGGAGACAGCTTCAGGAAGCGGAGGACAAGCGATGGACCTGAACTATTCGGCCGAGGAACTGGCGTTTCGCGACCACGTTCGCGGCTGGCTGCGCGACAACCTTCCCGAGGACCTTCGCCGCAAGGGCGCCGACGGCGAGCACTACACGAAGGAGGAGCTGCTGCGCTGGCACCGCATCCTCGCCAAGCAGGGCTGGGTGGCGCCGGCGTGGCCGCAGGAGTGGGGCGGCCCGGGCTGGGACGTCACGCAGCGCTACCTCTTCGAGGAGGAGTGCGGGCTGGCCGGCACGCCGCCGATCGTCGCGTTCGGCGTCGTGATGTGCGCGCAGGTGCTGCTGAAGTTCGGCACGCCCGAGCAGAAGCAGAGGCACCTGCCGGGCATCTACAACGGCGACGTGTTCTGGGTGCAGGGCTACTCCGAGCCGGGCTCGGGCTCGGACCTCGCGTCGCTGAAGACGCGCGCCGAGCGTCGCGGCGACAGGTACGTCGTCAACGGCCAGAAGATCTGGACCACGCTCGGCCAGTACGGCGACTGGATCTTCTGCCTGGTGCGAACCGACTTCGAGTCCCGGATCCGGCAGGAGGGCATCAGTTTCCTGCTGATCGACATGAAGACCCCCGGCATCACGGTGCGCCCGCTGATCCTGATGGACGGCGGTCACGAGGTGAACGAGGTGTTCTTCGACAACGTCGAGGTGCCGCTGGAGAACCTGGTGCACCAGGAGGGGCAGGGCTGGACGGTGGCCAAGTACCTGCTCGGCCACGAGCGGCTGAACACCGGGCGCATCGGCGGCTCCAAGCGCGAGCTCGCGCGCCTGAAGGCGTACGCGGCACGGCAGCCCGGGGCCGACGGCCGCCCGCTGATCGATGACCCCCGTTTCCGCGACCGGCTGACCCGGGTCGAGGTCGAGCTGATGGCGCTGGAGATCACGAACCTGCGCTTCCTCGACGCGATGCGCGGCGGCCGCCCGCCGGGGGCGGAGGTCTCGATGCTCAAGATCCGCGGCACCGAGATCCAGCAGGCCCTCACCGAGCTGATGATGCAGGCAGCCGGCCCGGCGGCCGCGCCGCGCGCGCCGGTGGGCGAGCAGGCCGCCGGCGAGTTCGACGCGGTCACCGCGGGCCTGGCGCCGCGCTACGCCAACTTCCGCAAGACCAGCATCTACGCGGGCTCCAACGAGATCCAGCGCAACATCATCGCCAAGGCGACCCTGGGGCTGTGACACCATGGACTTCGAACTGAACGAAGAGCAGCGGCTGATGGCCGAGTCGGTCGGCCGCTTCCTCGGCGACCACTACGACTTCGAGAGCCGCAAGCGGGTCATCCACTCCGAGCGCGGCGCCTCCGAGTCGGTCTGGCGGCAGCTCGCCGAGATGGGCGTGATGTCGCTCGCGGTGTCCGAGGCCGCCGGCGGCTTCGGCGGCCGCGCGGTCGACCTGATGAGCACGATGCAGGAGATCGGCCGCGCGCTGGTGGTCGAGCCGGTGCTCGCCGGCGCGCTCGCCGCGAGGCTCGTCGACCGCGCGGGCAGCGCCGCGCAGAAGGCCGAGCTGCTCGGTGCGGTGGCCGACGGCTCGCGGCTGCTCGCCTTCGCGCATGGCGAGGACGGCGCGCGCTGGCGTCTGTCGCACGTGGCCGCGAGCGCGCGGCGCACCGCCGACGGCTGGCAGCTCGACGGCACGAAGCGCGTGGTGGCGGGCGCGCCGCTCGCCGACCTGCTGGTGGTGTCCGCCCGCACCTCGGGGTCGGTCGGCGACGCCGACGGTATCTCGCTGTTCCTGGTCGCACCGGGCGCCAAGGGCGTTCGTCTGTCCGCCTGCCGGACCCTGGACAACCAGCGGGCGGCCGACGTTCGGCTCGAGGCGGCGGTCGTGCGTGCCGACGCGATGCTCGGCCCCGAGGGGGCGGCGCTCGCGACGATCGAGGAGGCCACCGACTGGGCGAGCGCACTGCTGTGCGCTGAGGCGGTCGGCGCGATGCAGTCCGCGAACGACGCGACCCTCGAGTACCTGAAGACCCGCAAGCAGTTCGGAGTGACGATCGGTTCGTTCCAGGCGCTTCAGCACCGTATGGTCGAGATGTTCGTCACGGTCGAGCAGGCGCGATCGATGAGCTACCTCGCCTGCTCGAAGGTCGACGCGGGCGGCGATCCGCGCGAGCGGGCGCGCGTGGTGTCCGCCGCGAAGATCAAGATCGCCGACGCGTGCCGCCAGATCTCCCAGGAGTCGGTCCAGCTGCACGGCGGCATGGGCATGACCGAGGAGCTGAAGGTCTCCCACACCTTCCGGCGCCTGACGCTGATCGCGCAGCAGTTCGGCGACGCGGACCACCACCTCGCGCGTTTCGCGGCGCTCGACGGCTGAACGCGAGGCGGGCGGTCCGGCCGCATCGGGCCGACCGGACGCGAGCGGAGTGCCGGTGCGCGCCGGCGGTTCAGTCCGCCGCGATCACGAGCGCATCCGGGTCGGCGCGCCGCTCCAGCGTCACGCGCAGCCGCGTGAGTGCGCGCCGAAGGCCCGCCTTCCGGTAGCCGATCCGGGTGACCAGCGCCGCATCCGGATAGCGGCTGCTCATCTCGATCTCCCACTCGGTCGGGCCGCCGAGCGGCTTGCGTACGGTCCAGTCGGTCATCTCGACCCGCAGCGGCGCGGCCACCGGGAAGGTGCCGGCGACGCCGCCGATCCGTGCCCGGGCCGGCCCGTCGAGCGCGTCACGATCGAAGCTCGCCTCGATCGACGCAAGGTCGCCGGCGGCGAGCCGCTCGACCACCCAGGCGCCGAAGGCGACCTCCTCGTGCGCGAGTCGGGCGCCGATCAGCGTGCGCGCGTCGCAGGCGGCCAGCAGCGCGGCCGCGAGCGGCAGCGCAGCGAACGCGCGTCGTGCGGACGCGGGCATGGGTCGGGGACTCCGTCGGTGCGTCGCCCGCGGACGTGCGGGCCGGTCACCTCGCAGTGTCGCCGCCCCGCGCCGTGCGTCTCAATACGACTTCGGCACGAGCGTCCCGGTGGCGGCGCTCACGACCGCATCGGCGACCGCCGCGTCCGAGGGGGGGCCACGCCCGTGTCGACGATCGCGGGCACGCTCGCGCGCTCGGGGATCAGCGGAAGGTTCCACGGATTCAGGATGCCCATGCCCGAGCCGATCAGCGAGGCGAGCGGCATCACCGCGACGCCGCCGACCGATTCGAGTACGCGCGCCTGCAGCAGCCCGCGCGGCGTCCGGCCGCATCGGGAACCCGAACGGGGGCGGCACGTCCAGCAGATGCGGTGCCTCCGGATCCTGGCCGATGTTCGCGTGCCGGATCGCTACCGTGACGCACTCGGCGCGGCTGGCCGCGACCGCGCGGCGGGTCTCGTCCAGGTCCTTGGACGTGCCGGTGCCGATCAGCAGGCGCGGGCCGAAGGGGCGGGTGACGAGGCGCAGGACGCCTCGGTTGGGGGCGCGGCGGACGGTGCGCCGCACTCGAGCATCGCGCGGTCGCGCGACGCGGTGCGCGGGTCAGCGCGCCGCGCCGCCCGACAGGCCGGCGGGCAGCGCGAGCTCGCCGCTCGACTCGAAGCTCGCCCCGCCGAACGCCGGGCCCGCGAGGCGGCCGCGCAGCCGGTAGTCGGCGCGCGAGCCGGCCGCCCCGGTCGCTGCGCTCAGCGCCTGCCGCACGAGCGCCGAGACCGGCACGCTGACCGGCACCGAGATCACGGTCTCGCCGAACCGCGGCACCGATCCGCGCTCGTCGCTCACGCCGCTGGCCAGGCGCTGGCCGCGCAGCTCGAGCTCGACCGAAACGCCGTCGCAGTCGATCGGTGCGTCGCCCGGGTTCTGCACGCGCAGCTTCAGCAGGAAGCGGCCCTCCATCCCCTGACCGGGCAGCGGCTCCAGCCCGGCCACCTCGACCCAGATCCGAGGCTGCGGCGCCAACGCGGCGCAGCCGCTCGCCGCTGCGGCAACCACGGCGACCAGCAGCCCGCGGCGTGCCGCACGCGACACGGAACGGATGGCGGCGGCCACGGCCTCAGCCGCCCCCGACCGCGACGACGACCTCGACCCGGTCGCCGTCGGCCAGAACGACCTGCGGATGGGCGGATCGCGGCACGATCTCGCCGTTACGCTCGACCGCGACGCGGCGGCCGGCGAGCGCCATGCGCTCGACCAGTTCGCTCACCGTCGTGCCCGGCGGAAGCTGCTCGCGGGAGCCGTTGACCAGGACCTCCATGCAGCGATTGTAGCGGTGCGTGCGCCTGCGCCTGCACGTGCGAACATCGATGCTCGGACACGGTACTCGAAGCGCGGGAGGGCAGCGGGTTGCGAGGCGGGCGGCGGGCGGACCGGGTCAGGGCGCGGATGCTGGGGGTCGCCGCGTGCGTGGCCCTGACCGGTGCGGCGGGTTGCGGCAGCGGCGAGGTCCGGCTGCTGGCCGGCCCGGACGACACGCCGCAGTCGATCCGACTGACCGCGACCGCGATCGACGCGCAGACCGCGTCGTTCGCCTGGACCTCGGCCGGCAGCGGACTCAGCTACCGCGTCGAGCGCGACGGCGCGACGCTCGCGGTCCTCGAGGAGCTGGCGTGGACCGACCGCGCGCGGGTGGCCGGGCGGCGACATTGCTGGCGCGTCCACGCGCGCAGCGGGTTCGGCTGGCAGGCCCGCAGCGGCGAGGCGTGCCTCGGCACCGACGAGGAGGTCGACGGCTGGCGGGTCGAGCGGCTGGGCGGCGGCCGGTGGCCGGCGATCGCGCTGGATGCCTCGGGCGCGCCGCACGCGTGCTGGACCGGGTCCGGCGGCGCATCGATCGCCTGGATCGCCGCGGGCGCGGGGAGTGCCGCCGAGACCATCGACGCCGACGGCTCCGGCCAGTGCAGCCTCGCGGTCGCCGCCGACGGCACCGTGCACGTCGCCTACCTGAGCCGATTCGGACTGCGCCACGCGATCCGGGAGAACGGTGCGTGGCGGGCGGCGACCGTCGACGCCGAGGCGCTCGCCGGCGCGTTGCGCACCGACGGACCGGCGCTCGCGCTTGCCGCGGACGGCACGCCGCGCATCGCCTACCGCCGCGGCGCGAGCGGTGCGACCGCGACGGTCGCGATCGCCACCCGGTCGAGGGCCGGGTGGACGTTCGACCTCACCGGCATCCGCGGGCGGGTCGGTCCGCGTTCGCTTGCAGTGGGCGCCGACGGCACCCACTGGCTCGCCACCACCGACGACCTCGGCCAGTCGGCGATCGCATGGCGGCGCGCCGCCCCCGGCGACTGGACGCAAGCGTACCGCCAGTCGCTCGCGCCGACCCGCGGCGACGGGCCGCCGATCGCACTGGACGCGGACGGGTTCGCGCGGATCGTCGGGTGGCAGCGCGACGCCCCCACGACCACCGCGCCGGTCACGCTGCGCTGGGCGCAGTCGTCCGCCGGCGGCTGGCGCGCCGAGACCGTCGCGACCGTGACCGGCGTGGGCACGCGCGTGGCGATCGGCGCCGCGGGCGACCTGCCGCGGCTGGCCGCGGTCGAGGACGGGGGCGTCGTTCGCCTGTACCGGCGCGAGGGCGGCCGCTGGATCGCCGAGGCGCTGCCCGGGCAGCGCGGCACGGCCGAGGGGGTCGATCTCGCGGTCGACGCCGCCGGCCGCTGGCGGCTGGTGCACGACCAGGCGGAGGACGGCGGCGTCCTGCTCGCCACCCGCTCGCCCTGATCCGCACAGAGGTTCGGCGCAGCGGCTACCATCGGACTTCCAGGCCGGGCGTCGTCCCGGGCGTGCGGGCGCCTCCCGCCCAGGAGCGACCACGATGAACGATGCCCCGAACGAGCGCCCGCTGCCCACGCTCAGCGCGCCGGTGTCCGATCGCGTCCGCGAGCGGCTGCGCGCATCCGGGCAGCGCTTCCATGCGAACGACAACATCGCCGACGCGATCGCCGGGCCGGAGGAGCTCGCCGCGATCGAGGAGGAGGTGGCCGAGGCCATGGAGCTGGTGCTGCGCCGGCTGGTCATCGACACCGACGGCGACCACAACACGCGGGGAACCGCCCGGCGGGTCGCGCGGATGTATCTGGGCGAGGTGTTCCGAGGTCGCTACGTGCGGCTGCCCGCGGTCACCGAGTTCCCGAATGCCGAGCGGCTCGACGAGCTGATGACGATCGGCCCGGTGACCGTGCGCAGCACCTGCTCGCATCATTTCGTGCCGATCCTGGGCAAGCTGTGGATCGGCGTGCTCCCGAGCCCGGACTCGAAGCTGATCGGACTGTCGAAATACGCCCGGATCGCCGACTGGATGATGAGCCGACCGCAGATCCAGGAGGAGGCGGTGATGCGGCTGGCCGACCTGCTGGAGGAGCGCCTGCGCCCGGCCGGACTCGCGCTGGTGATGGAGGCCGACCACCTGTGCATGCAGTGGCGGGGCGTCAAGGACGCCGAGCCGAGGATGACCAACAGCGTGATGCGCGGCGCCTTCCTCGGGGACGTCGGGCTGCGTCGCGAGTTCCTGCAGCTGATGCGCCGCTGAGCGCGGGGTTGGCCACGCGTTTGCTAGAATCGCGGGCTTGCGCGGGTGTAGTTCAATGGTAGAACGGCGGCTTCCCAAGCCTCAGACACGGGTTCGATTCCCGTCACCCGCTCCATCGTTCCCGGCCGGTGCCGGCCGGGGTTCCGAAGACCCCGCGCTCGGGCGTGCGGGGCGCGTCGATGCGTCGGCGGGTCCTACGGCAGGTCGATCAGGACCCGCACGTGCTGCTCGACGCTGCGCGCGAGCGCCGGCAGGCAGTAGCCGCCCTCGAGCACCGACACGATCCGCCGGTCGCACGTGGCGTCGGCGAACTCCACCAGCTGCCGGGTGACCCACGCGTAGTCCGAGTCGACCCAGCCGAGGTGGGCGATGTCGTCCTCGCGGTGGGCGTCGAATCCGGCGGACACGAACAGCATCTGCGGCGAGAACCCGCGCAGCGCGGGCAGCCAGTGTCCGAGGACCGCGTCGCGCAGCGCCTGCCCGTCGCTGTAGGCGGTCAGCGGCACGTTGTGCATGTTCGGCCCGCGCGGCCGTTCGCCCTGGAACGGGTACAGGCGCGACTGGAACGTCGACACCATCAGCACGCGTTCGTCGCCCGCGAAGATGTCCTCGCTGCCGTTGCCGTGGTGCACGTCGAAGTCGATCAGCGCGACGCGCTCCAGCCCGAGCACGTCGAGGGCGTGGCGGATGCCGACCGCGACGTTGTTGAAGAAGCAAAAGCCCATCGCGGCCCGGCGCTCGGCGTGGTGACCGGGCGGGCGCACGTTGCAGAACGCCCGCGAGTAGCCGTCGCGCACGACCAGCTCGGTGGCGAGCACCGCCGCTCCGGCCGCGTGCAGCGCGGCCGTGAGGGTGTGCGGATTCATCGCGGTGTCCGGGTCGATCTGCCGGTAGCCATCGGTCGGTGCCATCGCGATCAGCTCGGCGACGTGCAGTGCGTCGTGCGCGCGCGCGAGCTGCTCACGGGTCGCCGCGGGGGCCTCGAAGCGGTCCATGCCGTCGAGCACGCCCCGCATCAGCAGACGGTCGGCGATCACCGCGACCCGATCCGCGCATTCGGGGTGACCCGCGCCCATGTCGTGGCGCAGCGAGCTGGGGTGCGAGATGTAGGCGGTCTTCATGCGGGGCCTCGTGCGCCCGGGACGCCGGGGGCCGGCCATGCCCGATTCTAGCCGCAGCGGTGCGCCGGGTCGGGTGCGACGCGACCCGCGCGGCCCGGGGTCGGTCGTCGCCGACGGGCGCGGCGTGGCACGATGGCGTCCGAACCGCGCGCGAGCGTGCGCGGCCTGCCCGCACCCGCCTGCCGATGCCATGACCGATCCCCGCCCGCCTCGCGTCGAGCCTGCGCCGCCTTCCCCGGAGCGCGACGACCGGTCCGCGTCGGCCACCGTCACCCTGCGCGCGCGCCTGGGCGACGGCGCGCCGGCGCTCGAGTGCGAGCTCACCGACGCGGCCGGCGTCGTGCTGGTGCAAGCCTCGGCCACGCTCGCGCCGCCGCCGTCGGCGCTCGGAGGGACCCCCGCCCGGTCGGCCGCCGGCCGCGCGGACAAGTTCGCGCCGCTGCTCGCCGCGGCACGCGCGCTCGATCCGGTGCCGACCGCGGTCGTGCATCCGTGCAGCGAGGCCGCGCTCGGTGCCGCGGTCGAGGCCGCCCGCAGCGGGCTGATCGTGCCGGTGCTGGTCGGTCCGCGCGGGCGCATCGAGGCGCTCGCGGCGTCGGTCGGCGTCGACCTCGACGGGATCCGCATCGTCGATGCGCCGCACAGCCACGCGGCCGCGGTCGCCGCAGTCGCGCTCGCGCGCAGTGGCGAGGTGGCGATGCTGATGAAGGGCAGCCTGCACACCAACGAGCTGCTCGAGGCGGTGGTCGCGCGCGACATCGGCCTGCGCACCGAGCGGCGGCTGTCGCACGTGTTCGTGCTGGACGTACCGAGCTACCACAAGCTGCTGCTGGTCACCGACGCGGCGATCAACATCTTTCCCGCGCTGGAGGAGAAGCGCGACATCTGCCAGAACGCGATCGACCTCGCCCGGGCGCTGGGCGTGGCGCGGCCGAAGGTCGCGGTCGTGTCGGCGGTCGAGACCATCAACCCGAAGATCCCGTCGACCACCGATGCGGCGGCGCTGTGCAAGATGGCCGACCGCGACCAGATCACCGGCGGCACGGTCGACGGTCCGCTCGCGATGGACAACGCGATCAGCGCCGAGGCCGCGCGGATCAAGGGCATCCGCTCGCCGGTGGCCGGCGACCCGGACGTGCTGCTGGTGCCGGACATGGAGGCGGGCAACCTGCTGGCCAAGCAGCTGACCTTCATGGCCGGCGCCGAGGCCGCGGGCGTGGTGGTTGGCGCGCGGGTGCCGATCGTGCTCACCAGCCGCGCCGACGGGGTGCGCGCGCGGCTGGCGTCCTGCGCGGTGGCGACGATGGCCGCGCAGGCCCGCCGCGTGGTCGCGCCCAAGCCGGGCGCGTGAAGCGGTCGGGGGCACGACGATGCAGCGGGCGCACGGATCGGTGCTGGTGCTCAACGCGGGCTCCTCGAGCCTGAAGTTCCAGCTGTTCGCGCTGAGTGGGGCCGGGCTGGCGGTGGAACTGCGCGGGCAGGTCGACGGGCTGGGCGGCGGCGCGCCGCGCTTCGCCGCCGATTCGGCCGATGGCGTGCTCGTCGAGCGGCGCGCCCTCGACCCGGCGATCGCCGACGCGACGCACGCGGTGCAGTGGCTGTGGGCTTGGCTGCAGCCGCACCTCGACGACGGCAGGCTGCTCGCCGCGGGGCACCGCGTGGTGCACGGCGGGGCCGCGCACGCCGCGCCGGTACGCGTGGACGACGCGCTGCTCGAGCGGCTGCAGACGCTGGTGCCGCTCGCGCCGCTGCACCAGCCGCACAACCTCGAGCCGATCCGCGCGCTCGCGGCGCGCCGGCCCGAGCTGCCGCAGGTCGCGTGCTTCGACACCGCGTTCCACCGCACGCAGCCGCGCGAGGCGGAGCTCTTCGCGCTGCCGCGCGCGTTCCACGCCGAGGGCGTGCGGCGCTACGGATTCCACGGCCTGTCGTACGAGTGGATCGCCCGGCGCCTGCCCGAGGTGTCGCCGCGTGCCGCGGCGGGTCGCACGGTGGTCGCGCACCTGGGCAGCGGCGTGTCGATGTGCGCGATGCTCGCCGGCCGCAGCGTCGCGACCACCATGGGCTTCACCGCGCTCGACGGCTGCCCGATGGGCACGCGCACCGGCAGCCTCGACCCGGGCGTCGTGCTGTGGCTGCAGCGCGAGCGAGGGATGTCGCTCGACGCGGTCGAGTCGCTGCTCTACCGCGAGTCCGGACTGCTCGGCCTGTCGGGCGTGTCCGCCGACATGCGGGTGCTGCTCGCGAGCGCGGAGCCCACCGCGCGCGACGCGATCGACTACTTCACCTACCGGCTCGCGCGCGAGGTGGGCTCGCTCGCCGCGGCGCTGGGCGGGCTGGATGCGCTGGTTTTCACTGCGGGCATCGGCGAACACAGCCCCGAGATCCGCGCCGAGGTGATGCGCCGGTGCGCGTGGCTCGGGCTGCGGCCGGACGAGGCGGCGAACGCGGCCGGCGGCCCGTGCCTGACGGCGCCGGGCAGCCCGGTGCAGGCGTGGCGGGTCGAGACCGACGAGGAGCGGCTGATCGCCGAGCGGACGGTCGAGGTGCTCGGGCTGGCCTGAGGCCGCGTCAGGGCACGGCCATCGCGCGCTGCAGGTGCGCGCGTACGACGGCGGCGCTCGCCGCCGTCGTGCGCTCGACTGGGCGTCGGACGGGGCCGGGAACGGTCTTGCCGAACGTGCCGGTCGGCATCGCGGAGTCCGCGGGAAGGTTCACGATGCCGCCTCGCGCGATGCGGCCCCGGTCTGATCGGCGTCGACGCGCCGCCGCGCGCGGCCGCGCAGCCACGCGTGCAGGCCGGCCGCGTTGAGCCGCACGTCCATCCCGAGCAGCGTGCGCAACGTCGCCTCGGGGAGCGCGCAGCCGTGGGCGCGCGCCTCGCCGTGCAGCAGCGCGTCCATCCGGCGCTCGAGCGCGGCCGCGAGCGCCGCGTCGTCGCCACCGGCCTCGGCGAGCGCCGCGTCGGCGAGCGCGACGTACAGGTCGACGCGGCGCAGCAGGTCGTCGCCCACCCGCGCCACGTCGTCGATCCGCGACCAGTGGGTGAGGTAGAGCGCGGGCGGTGCGAGCGCGAGCAGGCGGCGCAGCGTTCGTGCGAGCGCCGCCGGGTCGAACTGGGTCGGCGTCGACGACGGGAAGGCGAACGGGCGCCCGTGCGCGTCGTCGAGCTCGCGGTACGAGATGCCGAAGGTGTCGCCGGTGAACAGGCAGCCGGTGACGGCGTCGCGGAGCACCAGATGGTGCAGCGCGTGACCCGGCGCGTCGAAGCTCTCGAACGAGCGGCCGGCGAGCGACAGCGTTGCGCCGTCCTCCAGTACGGTCACGCGGTCGGCGGCCACGGGCACCGGCTCGCCGTAGGTTGCGAGCGCCTCGGCCTCGCCGTAGACCGCGATCGTCCCCGCCCACAGCCGCTGCGGGTCGACCACGTGCGGCGCGCCGCGCGGGTGCACGGCCAGCCGCGCCCCGGGAAGCCGGCGCATCAGGTGGCCCGCTCCGCCGGCATGGTCCAGGTGCACGTGCGTGAGCACCACCCAGTCGACGTCGCCGGGCCCGAGCCCGAGCGCATGCAGCGCGTCCATCACCCGCGGCACCGCGTCGCGGGTGCCGGTGTCGACGATCGCCGCGCGGCCGGACTCGACCACCAGGTGCACCGCGTCGAAGCGCTCGCGGACGTAGCCGGAATCGATGCTGAATACGCCGTCGCCGCGGTGCTCGACGACGCGCGGCATTGCGGGGATCGTGCGCATGCGGCCTCCTGGCGCGAGTATCGCCGATGGCGCGCCGCCCATGTGGCTCATCGTGTGAGCCACTCGCGTGGCATCATCGAGGTCCCGGCTCCGGTCGGCCGAGCCGCGGCCGACGCCGTGGGCCGCCCGCGTCGCCGTGAAGTTCATCCACTGCTCGGACCTGCACCTCGACAGCCCGCTCGACGGGCTGGAGCGCTATCCGGGCGCCCCGGCCGACGCGCTGCGCGGCGCCACGCGCGAGGCGCTGTCGAACCTGGTCGATCTCGCCGTGCAGCGCGAGGTGGACTTCGTCGTGATCGCCGGCGACGTGTTCGACGGCGAGTGGCGCGACATGAACACCGGCCTGTTCTTCAACGCGCAGATGCGTCGCCTGGAGCGCGCGGGCGTGCCCGTCTATCTGAAGCGCGGCAACCACGATGCGCGCAGCGAGGTCGGCCGCGTGCTGCCGCTGCCGTCCAACGTGCACGTGTTCCCGGTGGGGCGCGTGCACACCTTCCGCATCGAGGCGCTGCGCGTGGCGCTGCACGGCCGCAGTTTCGCCGGCCATGCGGTGCCGGAGGACTACGCCGCCGGGTATCCGGACGCGCTGCCCGGGTGGTTCAACGTCGGCGTGCTGCACACCAGCCTCGCGGGCTACGGCGCGCACGACACCTACGCGCCCACCTCGCTCGACGTGCTGCGGGGCCGGGGCTACGACTACTGGGCGCTCGGCCACGTGCACGTGCGCGAGGTGCTGCAGGAGCGTGCGCCGCGCATCGTCTACAGCGGCAACCTGCAGGGCCGTCACGCGAACGAGGCCGGTTCCAAGGGCTGCGAACTGATCGAGGCGGACGGCGACGAGATCCGAGCCGTCCACGTGCCGCTGGACGTCGTTCGCTGGTCGGTCGTCGCGCTGCCCATCGACGGCCTCGCGGACGAGGACGCGTTCCGGCGGCTGGCCGACGCGCGGATGCGCGAGCGCCACGCGCAGGACGACGACCGGCTGGGCGCCTGGCGCGTCGTCGTCGAGGGCACCGGCGAGCTGCACCGCTGGCTGTCGGCCCGGCCGGACGAGGTCGCCGCGGAGCTGCGCTCGCTCGCGGACGCGGCCTCGGGCGGGCGCGCGTGGGTCGAGCGCATCCGGCTGCGCACCGCGCTGCCGGCGCGCGCGCGGCGCCTCGCGGCCGACGACCCGCTCGCCGAGTGCGTCGCGCTGGTCGACGGGCTGCTCGCCGACCCGGCCGCGCTGCGCGGCTTCGCCGACGACGCGCTGCGCGACCTGGTCGCGAAGCTGCCGCCGGCGCTGCGAAGCGGCCCCCGGGCGGCCGGGCTCGAGGACGCCGACGCGCTGGGCGCACTGCTGCGCGAGGCGGAATCGATGCTGCTGCACCGGCTCGGCACGGAGGCGCGGTGAGGTTCGAGCGCCTGCACCTGAAGGCCTACGGCCCGTTCCAGGACGCGGTGCTGCGGCTGGACGCGCCGGCGGCCGGCCTGCAGGTGATCTACGGGCCGAACGAGCGCGGCAAGAGCACCGCGCTGCGCGCGATCGGCGCGCTGCTCTACGGTTTCCCCGAGCAGACCGACGACCGCTGGGATCGCGACTACGCGGCGATGCGCGTCGGCGCGGTGCTGACCGCGGCCGACCGGCGCATCGCGCTGATGCGCCGCAAGGGCCGGCGCGGCACGCTCTTCGAGTTCGACCCCGCCTCGGGCGCCGAGCTGCCGGGGCGGCCGGTCGACGAGGCCGTGCTCGAGGGCTGGCTGGGCGGCGTGGACGAGCGGCGCTTCCGGCTGATGTACGGGCTGGACGCGGAACGGCTGCGCGAGGGCGGGCGAGAGCTGCTGACCTCGGGCAGCGCGCTCGGCGCGGCGCTGTTCGAGGCCGCGAGCGGCGTACACCGGCTGCGCGCGGTGTCGGCGGCGCTCGCCGCGCAGGCCGATGCGCTATTCGTGCCGCGCGGCCAGAACCGGGTGCTGAACGCGGCGCTCGCCGAGGCGGCTGCGCTGCAGGACGCGGCCCGGCAGGCGGGCCTGCCCGCACGCGAATGGCAGGCGCGGCAGGAGGCGCTCGCCGCGGCCCTCGCCGAGGTCGGCCGGCTCGAGTCGGCGCTGCACGAGCGGCGCACGCGGCTCGCGCACGCGCAGCGGCTGCTCGGGCTGCAGCCGCAGGTGGCCGAGCTGCGGCGCCTGCGGGCCGGGCTCGAAGCGCTCGGGCCGGCGCCGCCGCTGCCCCCGGACGCCGCGGCCCGGTTCGCGGCCGCGGTGCAGGCGCGCGACGCGTCGGCGCAGTCGCTCGCCGACGGGCAGGCCCGGCTGCGGGCGCTCGCGGCATCGATGGCGGCCGAGCACGTGTCCGCGGTCCACCTGGAGGCGGCCGACGCGATCGCGCAGCTCGCGGGTCGGCTCGAGGAGATCGACGCGGTCCGCGTCGAGCAGGCGCGGCTGCGGGCCGACGCTGACGCGGCGCGCGCGGGGCTCGTGCGGCTGCTGGCCGCGCTGGGTGACGCGTCGGGGCCGGACGCCCGGGACGACGACGCGATCGCGGGGCGCGCGGCGGCGTGGCTGCCGTCGCGCGCGGTGGTGATCGAGGCGCGTCAGCTGATCTCGCGGCGGCGCGAGCGCGAGGGCCGGCGCGAGGCGGCCCGGGAGTCGCTCGTGCAGGCCGGCCGTCTCGCCGCCGAAGCCCAGGCCGCGCTGCGGGCCGACGGCGAGCCCGCCGACCTGTCGGCGCTCGCCGCCGCGGGCGACGCCGCGACCGCGGCTGGCGATCCGGAACAGCGCGCGTCCCACGCGGGGGCGCGGCTCGACGCGGCCGACCGGCACCTCGCCCGGCTCGCCGACGCGCTCGGCGGTCCGTCGGCCGATGCGCTCGCCCGGCTCGAGTGCGTGCCGGCGCCCGAGGTCGAGCGGGCGCTCGCGGGCCTCGCCGCGCAGGCGGCCGCACGTGCGGGCGTGCAGGCGCGCCGCGAGGCGCCGCTCGCGCGGCTGCCCGAGCTGCTCGCGCAGCGCGATGCACGGCTGCGCGGCGCCGCGCTGGTCGATGCGGCCGCGCTGGACGCGGCGCGGCAGGCGCGCGACGCGCTGCTGCTCGCCGACCCGCCCGCGCCGGGCCGGGACGCACACCGCGCGGCGCTCGCCGCGGCGGTCGCCGAGGCCGACCGGCTCGCCGACGCGCGTTTCGCGGACGCATCGCGGATCGTCGAGCTCGAGTCGCTGCAGTCCCGGATCGACGAACTACGGCGCACGCTCGCGCGCTGCGACGACGAGGCGGCGCGGCTCGAGGCCGAGGTCGAGCGCGACGCGCGCGCGTGGGCGCAGCGGCTGGCGCGGCACCGCCTGCCGGCGCTCGCGCCCGATGCCTACCGCGAGTGGGCCGCGCAGCATGCGCGGCTGCTCGACGCGCTGCGCGAGCGCGAGGCGCTCGCCGCCGACGTGCAGGCCGCGCACGACGACGTCGCGCGCCACCACGGGCTGCTGGGCGCGGCGCTGCGCGCCGCCGGGCTTGCCGCACCGGCCGGCGCCGGGCTGGCGGCCACGCTCGCGTTCGCGCGGGCCCGGGTGCAGGCCGCGGGCCAGCACGCGCAGTCGCACGCGCGGCTGCGCGCCGACCTCGACCGCGCGCAGCAGGCGCTCGTACGCGAACGGGCCGCGCTCGACGACGCGCAGGCCGAGCTCGCCGGCGCCGACGCGGCGTGGGCCCGGGTGGCGGGCGCGCTCCGGCTGCCGGCGGACGCGTCGCCCGCGCGCATCGAGGCCCAGCTCGACGAGCTCGACGGCCTGCGCGAGGCGCTCGCCGCGACCGAACGCGGCCGGCGCGACCTGCGGGTCGCGGACGAGCGCATCGGGCTGTTCCGCGCCGACGTCGCGGCGTTCGCCGAGCGGCTCGGCGTGCCGGTCCCGGAGGCGGGCGCCGAGCCGGCGTTCGTGTCCGCCGCGCGGGTGGCGTTGCGTGCGTCCGAACGCGCGCGGGACGCGCTGCTGCGGATGCGCGCCGAGTCCGACGCGCTCGATGCGTCGTGCGCGACCGCGCAGCGTCGACTGGACGACGCTCAGGGCGTGCTGACGGTGCTGCGCACGCAGGCGGACGCGGCCGACGACGCAGCGCTCGAGGCCGCGGTGGCCCTCGAGCAGCGCCGCCAGGCGCTGCTCGAGCAGGCCGGGCGGCTGGACGCGGTGGTGCGCGCGGCCACCGGCGCCCAGCACGATGCGCTGGTTGCGCAGGCCGAGGCGGCCGACGCGGCGGCGCTGCGCGCCGAGTGCGCCACGCTCGAGGCCGCGATCGCGCTCGAGGGCGCCGCGCGCGACGCGGCGCTGGCCGAGCGCAGCCGGGCGCAGGCCGCGGTCGACGCGGCCGACGGCGGGCCGGCCGCCGCGCACGCCGCCGAGGCGGTGCGCGAGCGGCTCGCGGCCTGCGCGCGGCTGGCCGCCGACTGCGCGCGTCTGCGGCTCGCCAAGCGCCTGCTCGACGAGGCGGTGGCGCGCCACCAGCAGCGGGCGCAGGGTCCGCTGCTCGGCGCGGCCTCGCGCTGGTTCGCGCGCCTCACCGCGGGGCGCTGGTCGTCGCTGCACCCCGATTGGCGCGAGGACGCCCAGATCCTCGTCGCTCAGGACGCCGCCGGCCTGCGGCTGCCGGTCGAGCGGCTGAGCGAGGGTGCCCGCGACGCGCTGTTCCTCGCGCTGCGGATGGCCGCGATCGAGGTGCGCCTCGCGGCCTCGCCGCCGGTGCCGCTGCTGCTGGACGACGTGCTGATGAGCTTCGACGACGAGCGCGCGGGGCTCGCGCTGCAATCGCTGGCCGAGCTCGGCCGCGCCAACCAGGTCGTCTACTTCACGCACCACGCGCACCTTGTGGCGCTCGCGCGCACCGTGCTGCCGCCGGACGCGGTCGCGGTGAACGAGCTGGTCCATCGGCCGATACCCGCGCCCGCCGAGGGCGACTGACGCGAGCGCCGCCCGATGGACCGCACCGAACGCTTCTACCAGATCGACCAGCTGCTGCAGTCCGGGCGGCCAGTGGGCATCGAGCGCTTCCTCGAGGTGCTCGGCGTGTCGCGCGCCACCTTCAAGCGCGACCTCGAGTACATGCGCGACCGGCTCAACGCGCCGATCGCCTGGGACCGCTTCGAGGGCGGCTACCGGTACGCGCAGCCCGGCTCGGGGCCGGCGTTCGCGCTGCCCGGGCTGTGGTTCAACGCGTCCGAGGTGCACGCGCTGCTGATGATGCAGCAGCTGCTCGCCGACCTGCAGCCCGGCCTGCTCGAGGCGCAGGTGCGGCCGCTGCAGGCGCGGCTGCGGGCGCTGCTCGGCAGCGCCGACCACAGCGCCGAGGAGGTCGAGCGGCGCTTCCGGCTGTCGAGCGCGTCGCGCCGTCGGCTCGCGCTCGCGCACTTCGAGACGATCGCGTCCGCCACGCTGCGCCGCCGCCGCCTGCGCATCGTCCACTACGCGCGCGCCACCGACGAGACCACCGAGCGCGAGGTCTCGCCGCAGCAGCTCGTGTTCTACCGCGAGAACTGGTACCTGGTCGCCTGGTGCCACCTGCGCCGCGACATCCGCAGCTTCGCGGTCGACGCGGTGCAGGACGCGAGGCCGCTCGACGCGCCGGCGCGCGAGGTCGGCCGTGCGTCGCTCGCCGAGGTGATGGAGAGCGGCTACGGCATCTTCGCGGGGCGCGACGTCACGTGGGCGACGCTGCGCTTCGCACCCGAGCGGGCCCGCTGGGTGTCGGCCGAGGTCTGGCACCCGCAGCAGCGCGGCCGCTTCGACGACGCGCGGCGCTGGGTGCTCGAGCTGCCCTACAGCGATCCGCGCGAACTGATGATGGAGGTGCTGCGCCACGGCGCCTCGGTCGAGGTGCTCGCACCCGCGTCGCTGCGCGAGCGCGTGGCCGAGGAGCTCGATGCGGCGCTGCGCGGGTACGCGGGCGCGGGCGCCGCCGCGCTTTCGCTCGGGCCGGGGGGCTGAGGCCGACGCCTCGCGCGCCTTGCCGCGCGGCGACGGCCGGGCACGGATCTCGAGCGCCCTCATCGGGGAGGCTTCGACTCCAGCCGCACCTGCCCTGCCACGTCGGACTGGATGTGCTCGTCCGACGGCGCCGGTCGCGTGAGCGTGCGGCACGACCGCTCCAGCCGCTGGGGTTCGTGTGCTTCGACCCGGACCGTGGCACGCGGGGCGAGACGGTCCGCCGTGCATCGAACGGCATCCGCATATCCACCGCAGGACTTGATTCGATCGACCGGTCTGCGCGCCGGCCGGACGGTTCGCCGGACGGTCGCCGCCGGCCGCCGGCGTCCGCGGGGGTCGTGCTTCGGTCGGATTGCCCCGGGGGCGGCGGTGCACCTACGATGGGTGCGGTCGACGGCGTCGCGCGGCACGGGTCCGCGGGCCGCGGCGCACACGGTCGGAGCGAGCATGCGGCATCGGTACTGCGGGTGGGAATGGACGGCGTCCGGGATCGGGCTGCTGCTGGTGCTCGCGCTGTTCGCGCCGGCCGCCGCGCGCGCCGCGGTCTGGCTGCAGGTCGACGCGCAGTCGCACTCCGGGCCCGTGGTCCGGATGGCGGCCGATGCGGTCCGCGACGTGGTCGTCACCGCGTCCGAGGACAAGACCGCGCGGATCTGGTCGCTCTCCGACGGCCGCGCGACGGCGGTGCTGCGCCCGCCGGTGGGCGCCGCGCAGATCGGCCGTCTGTTCGGGGCGACGCTGCACCCCACGCAGGACCTGGTCGCGGTCGCGGGCACGAGCGCGGAGCTCGCCGCCGACGGCCATTCGATCTGGCTGTTCGAGGTGTCCGCCGGCCGCTTCGTGCGGCGCATCGACGCGCTCGGCGGCCACGTGAAGCGGCTGGTCTGGTCGACCTCGGGCACCGTGCTGTTCGCGGGCTACGGCGACCGGCCCGCGGTGCGCGCATTCGACCTGCAGGGCCGCCCGCTGCTCGATCAGCCGATGAACCGCGACGTCTTCGGCCTGGCGGCCCGGCAGGATCGCGTGGCCGCGGTGGCGCGCGACGGCTCGGTGATGGTGTGGCGCGTCGACGGGTCGACGGTCGCGCCGGTGGCGTCGTTCTCCACCGGGGCGAACGACCCGATCTCGATCGACTTCTCGCCCGACGCGCGCCGCGTCGTGGTCGGGTACTTCGTGCCCGGCACCGGGGCCGAGGTGTTCGCGGTCGACGGCGGCGCGCGCGTGTTCGCGCTCGCGTCGCCGCCCGGCCCGATGCCCGAGGACGCGTCGATGCGGCGCGGGCATCCGATCGACCGCACGCAGGCGGTCGCCTGGGCGGCGAGCGGCGGGGTGATCTTCACCGGCGGCTCGCTCGATGCGGCCGGCCGCACCGACGGGCGCATCCGGCGCAACGACGGCGCGAGCGGGCGGCTGCTCGGGGAGCACCCGGTGGCGCCCGACTCGGTGACCGACCTGGTCGCGCTGCCCGCCGCGCGCGAGGCGCCCACCTCCGAGCGGGTCGCGTGGTCGAGCGTCGCCGGCAGCTGGGGCACGCTGGTCGGCACCACGTCGCGCGCGCTCGCCGAGCCGCGGGTCGACTTCCTCGTGCGGCGGGGCGCGGCCGAGCTGTACCTGTCGCCCGACGGCCGCCGCGTGCGCTGGGTGCGCGGCGCGCAGCGCGAGCCGGTGTCCTTCGACCTGGTCGCGCGCGCGCCGGGCGACGGTGCCACCGGCGGGCTGCGCGCGCCCGCGACGCGTCGCGGGCTGTTCGATGCGGCCGAGAACTTCGAGAACAACACGCTGCCCAGCGTCCGCGGCCAGCGGATCCCGCTGGACCCGGGCGAGATCTCCCGCGCGCTGACCTACGTCGGCCCGGACGGCGACGTCGTGATCGCCACCAGCGTCGGCCTGCGCCGCATCGACCGCTCGATGCGCGTGGTCTGGGACGTGCGCACCGCCACCGAGGTGCGGGCGGTCAACGCGGTCGAGAACGGCACGGTGGTGGTCACCGCGATGTCCGACGGCACGGTGCGGTGGTGGCGCGCCTCCGACGGCGCGCTGCTGCTGTCGCTGCTGGCCGCGCGCGACGCCTGGGTCGCCTGGGCGCCCACCGGGCACTACGCGGCGAGCCCCGGCGGCGAGTCGCTGATCGGCTGGCTGATCGACCGGCCGGGCGCACCGCTGCCCGACCACTTCACGGTCGCGCGCTTCCGCGAGGTCTTCCACCGGCCGGACGTCGTCGATCGCGTGCTCGACACGCTCGACCCGCAGGCCGCGCTGCGGGCGGCCGACGGGTCGCTGCGCGATCCGGAGCTGCCCGGCCTCGAGTATCTGCGCCCGCAGGCCGCGCCCCCGGCCGCACCGCAGCCGCCCGCGACCGGCGCAGCCGCACCCGTCGACCAGCTGCGTCCCACCGCGCCGCTCGTCCTGCCGCCGGTGCTCGCATCGCTCGAGCCCGCCCGCATCCGCGTGCCGGTCCAGGGCACGCGCGCCTTCCAGTTCACGGTCCGCAGCGACGACGCGTCCGGCCCGGTCGCGATCGAGGTGCGCATCGACGGACGTCTGGTGGATCCGGTGCAGGTGACGCTGCCGCCGCGGTTCGAAGGCAGCGTCCCGGCGCAGGTTGCGATCGCGCTGCCGCCGCGCGCGGGCACCGTGCAGGTGATCGCACGCAGCGGCGAGCGAGCGTCCGAGCCGCTCACCTTCACGATCGACGGCGACGGCGGCCGGCGCCTCGAGCCCGACCGCGCGAACGGCACGCTGTACGTGGTCGCGGTTGGCGTGTCCGAGTACGCCCGCGCGGAGTACCGGCTCGGCCTGCCGTCGAAGGATGCGCGCGACTTCGCTGACGCGATGCGCCGTCAGCAGGGGCGGCTGTACCGGCAGGTCGAGGTGCGGCTGCTGACCGACGCGCAGGCCACCCGGGCGAACCTGCTGCAGGCCCTCGAGTGGCTGCGGTCGCAGGTCGGGCCGGAGGACGTCGGCATGCTGTTCCTCGCCGGCCACGGGCTCAACGACGGTCGCCAGGGCTGGCACTTCCTGCCGCACGACGGCGACCGCGACCGCCTGCGCTCCACCGGCGTGCCCGACGCGGCGCTGAACCGCGCGATGTCCCGCGTGCGCGGGCGCGCGGTCGTGTTCCTCGACACCTGCTTCGCCGGCGAGGTGACCGAGGCGTTCACCCGGCTGTCGCGCGACACCGCCCGCGTGGCCAACGCGCTGTCGGCGCCCGAGAACGGCGTGATCGTGTTCGCCTCCAGCACGTCGCGCCAGGAGTCGCTCGAGCGGGCCGAGTGGGGCAACGGCGCGTTCACGAAGGTGCTGATCGAGGGGTTGAACGGCGCGGCGCAGGAGGCCGGCGAGGGCATCGTCACGTTGCGCGGCCTGGGGCCGTTCCTTGCGCGCGAGGTGGCGAAGCTCACCAGCGGGCGCCAGACGCCGGTGTCGCTGCTGCCGCCGGCGCTGCCCGACCGGATCCTCGCGAGCCTGCGCGTGACGCTGCAGTCGTGGTGGCGGGGGCTGCGCGATCGGCTCGCGGGCGGCTCGCCGGGCTGGGAGGGGCCGGGCGGCCACGCAGTGGCCGGGTCGCGGGTCGCGTGATGGCCGTTTCGTTCCGTCGGTGCAACGGACGGCCGACTGCGACGGTGGGCGCGCGGCGCCGCCGCCTCCGGCCGCGGTGGCTCACCGGATGAGCCATCGGGGTGAGAGCCTGGA
>Ga0169931_10000712_pt1 | contig 55245 bp, 42 predicted proteins | sample Kivu_15m_20L_FD_129675 | JGI IMG/M metagenome (GOLD analysis project Ga0169931, IMG submission 129675) | Freshwater microbial communities from Lake Kivu, Western Province, Rwanda to study Microbial Dark Matter (Phase II) - Kivu_15m_20L... | ecosystem: Environmental > Aquatic > Freshwater > Lake...
CTGCTGCTGCCGGCGATTCAGGCCTCGCGCGAGGCAGCCCGCCGCTCGAAGTGCCAGGCGAACCTGCGGCAATCGGCGCTGGCCATCCAAAACTATGAAAGCGCCCACCGAAAATATCCGCCCACCTTCGAAATCCGCGTCGGCACCGCACTCACCGGAAACAACGGCTCCTGGTCCATCCACGGGCGCATCCTGCCCTACCTGGAAGACACTGCCGCCTATGAGCGTGTGAACCTCGACATTGCCTGGGATCAGCAACTCGCTACGGGCGTTCCCACAATGCGAATCGCGGTCTTCCAGTGCCCCAGTGAAATAAACGATGTCGTTCGCACGAATGCCAACGGGCCATATACCTATCCACACAACTACGGTTTCAACTTCGGCACCTGGTTCATCTACGACCCAGTCACCGGCCGCGCGGGCGACGGTGCCTTCCGCGTCAACGGCGGCCTCCGCCCGGCGAACATCACCGATGGCATGAGCAACACGCTCTGCGCGGTCGAAGTAAAGGCCTTCACACCTTACTTCCGCAACTCGCCCGATCCGGGACCTGATCCGCTCGACTCGCCCGCCGGTTTGATCCCGCTGGGGCCGGGTTCGCAGTTCAAGGCCGGGGTGAACATCAACGACAGCACCGGTCACACCGAGTGGTGCGACGGCCGCGTGCATCACAGCGGCATCACGACCACGTTCGCGCCCAACACCGAAGTGCTCTACAAACACACCGACGGCATGACCCACGACCTGGATTACAACTCGCGCCAGGAAGGTAACAGCGCCACGGCCTCGACCTACGCGGCGATCACCGCCCGCAGTTACCATCCCGATATGGTGAATGCGGCATTCATGGACGGATCGGTGCGCACGATCGGCAGCGACATTGATCTGACGCTGTGGCGAGCGCTTGGCACCAGGGCCGGCGGCGAGATCGCGCAGCTCCCTGGCGATTAGCCGGCGGATTGCTTTCCACCTGGCGTGAAATCGTTTCGCCTGGATGCCTGTCACCAAGCGGCTCGCAGGGCTATATTTGAGCTCTCCGGGCCCGTAGCTCAGTCGGTTAGAGCAGGGGACTCATAATCCCTTGGTCGTAGGTTCGAGTCCTACCGGGCCTACTGAAAGTAGTTTGCCAGCGGCGGAATCAGCGGTATCCAAGTAGTTCTCGGCAAATGCTTCCGTACCTTGCAAGTCCATACGCTCGGTGCGGCCGCTTGCTGCGCCGTTATCTGCGCCCGTTTTTCGTCGCCTGCTCAAAGTGCTCGCTGGTCACCTGCAAATAGTGTTCACGAGCCACGGCCGCTGAATTTCCCATCCAATGGCAGACGTCTAAGGAATGGACCATGGCATGGATGGCTAAAATGCTAGGATGACGGGACGGCAGAAGCCGCCAACCAACCTCGCGCCACAGGCGGACGGAAATGTCGGACAGTTCGGATGATCTACCTTCTGACACAGATCTCTTTGTGCGAGCCGTCGAGCACTACCAGGAGCTTGTCGAATCTGGTCGATGCTCGGACGCCGAGGAGGCAATCGAAGAAGTCTTTGAGTTGGTCGCGAAACTGGCCGAGCAGGATGAGTCTCCCGACTGGCAGCTTATCGTCGAGGCCGGTGAACATGAGGAGGCGTTGAACTACGACGGCATGGAGGCAGCCCATCTCAAACGGCTTGCGCTGCCGAATGAAGACGCTTGGCGCGCGCATCATCAGCTGGCAAATCTTTACGTCGTCCTCAACCGACACGACGAAGCGATTCGTCACGCGCAGCAGGCAACGTCTGACGCTCGCAAGTACGATTTTCCGGTCGTCACGACGGCGGCCTTACGGTCCGAGGGGGCTGTGTACTTGCGAGTCGGCCGCGTGAGCGACGCGGAACGATGCTTCGTTGAAGCCATCGGGGTGCTCGATGCCGATGACCCCGCTTACCGGCAACTGCGTGCCGCATTGTTGACGCTGCTGGCGAACTGTGCCGTCCACGGCGAGGAGTGCGACTCGGCAATGGAATATCTCGAAACGGCCGACGCGCTGTTACGGCCTTTGCAACCGATGCTATCTGCTGCGGGAGTTCAATCAGACCTGGCGGATTGGTGGGCTACCACCGCGAGACTTCGCTTGCTCCTCGGCAGAAATGATGAGGCTATCGTCGCGTGGCAAGAAGCCATCTCGCTCGCGCGGCACGTCGCCGAATTGCCCCAGTGTCAGGGGCTCTATACTCAGTTGAATGTAGCTGCGATGCTTCACCATTATGGGCAGTGCTTGCTGAAGATCGGCAACGACAACGCTGCTCAAGAGGCGCTAGCTGAATCTCGACAAATCGTCGGCGACTTGGGCCTGCCGCCACAGCAGCATTGCGATTCGTAGTGACCGTAGAGCCTATCGTCCGATGTTCCCCCAAGCAATTCCGCAGGAACTCGGTCGAAGGTTCGAGTCACTATGGAGCCAAGTTACGTGATCCCTTCCGAGTAGGTAGTCCACGGCTATTCCACGCGACCTTCACCGCGCGGTTCGGTTAGGGTTCGGACCGTGAGCAGCGTGTACAGAATGCGCTTCTCCAAGACCCGTCGGAATTGCCGCACTCACGGCCGAACAAGCGCGGCTATTGATAGATCGGGGGCAGGCCGATCGCCGGGTGAACATCCTGCAGGCGTCCAAATTGACGCTGTCCCCTATCGCACCGACGGGGCTGATTCTCTTTAGCAGTCACTCGCCGTGAGCGGTCTACTTCCGCCGCTTTCGCCGGCACATCGCGGCCAGGCCCAGGGCGCCAAATACCGACAGCGTAATGCTTCCCGGCTCGGGCACCGGAATCGTCGGTAGCGTGATCACGCGCATCTGATCGAGAATCAGGGCCGTCGTGCTGGCCACGGCCACGAACACCTGGTTGCCGGCCCAGAACACCGAGTCAGGCGTAATCGTGTACGGCATTTCGAGGCCGCGGAATTCGAGGCCCGTCGGATACAGCGTGCCCGGAGCGCCCAGCGTCAGATCCGTCGCGTCGAGCCCGGCGTCCGTGGTGATGATGCCCAGCACGGGTTCCGCAAACGTGAACGTGATGTAGACGAAGCTGTACTGCTGGTTGACGCTTTCACGGTGAATCATGAAACTCGAAACTTCCGTCCCCGCGGGAATCATGCCCGCGCTGCTCGGCGAACTGCTGTTGTACAGGCCGGGCGCACTGATATCGACTGCCAGCGGAGAGTCCAGCGTCAGCGTGGACTCGAGAAAGACGTACGCGTCCGTCTGGCTGGTAATCGCGCCGGGCTGCACCGAAGGGGGCGCGAGAATCGGCACCGTGGCCGCTTGCGCAGAAGTCGCCGTTGACAAGGCGACGGTGAACATTGCAATCAAAGTACGCACGCTGGGGGTGAGCGTCTTCATGGGGGCGAATCCTTGTTGCTCGCAAGTTGACATGCCAACCCGCGAGTCGCATGAACTGCGAAAGCCTTCCGTCAATAGCTGTCTCAATCACAGATGTCGATCAGTGAGCGGATGGTCGAGCAGCATGGTCGCATCGGCTCGTTACCACCATTCGTTCGGCCTGCCGGTTCTTATTCCCGGTCAGCAAATAACACCGCATTTCGTCGACTTCCACGGTAGTTCGACAGCCAATTTGCGACAAGCGAAGGTACTTGCACGAAGCAAAGAATGCGCAACTCTGCATGCTTCGTAGCACAAGAAAACGTGTACGAACGAATCGTGGCACGGTGCTTGTCAGCAAACACGCGACGATCCGCGCCGTTGCGCAATTACTCGCCGCGACTGCGAACAAGCTGCGCTCTGCCAGCACTCACCAAAATCTCGGGTGGAGCCGGATGGCTCAAAAACCCCAGCGGGCTGGCCGTGCGGGCATAGGCGCCGCTTTGCAGAACACCCACCAGATCGCCCTCCACGACTGCCGGTAGTGGCAGGTTACGTGCCAGCACGTCGAGCGGCGTGCACAGCGGGCCGACCACGTCGACCGCGTCGGCCGGCGGCGCGTCGAACTTGTTCAGCACCGCCACCGGAAAGTTCCGTTTGATCGTTTGGCCAAGATTTCCGCTGGCGGCCAGGTGCTGATGCATTCCGCCGTCAACGATCACGAACGTCTTCCCGCGAGATCTCTTCACATCCAGCACACGCGTCACATAGACGCCGCACTCGCCCACCAGGAATCGGCCCGGTTCGATCACGAACTTCGCCTCGCAAAGCGCAGGATCGGCGGCCGCTTCGCGAGCCAAGCGGTCCAAACCTTCGCCGACGGCCTTCAGGTCGAGTCGGTGTTCATGCGCGAAATAGGGAACGCCGAGCCCGCCGCCCAGGTCGATCGTTCGCAGCGGTCGCCCCAGCGTCGCGGACACGCGACGACCAATGGCAAGCGCCTCGCGATACTGGCCGAGCAGGATCTCGGCATCCAGAATCTGTGTGCCGACGAACAGGTGAATGCCCGTCACATCGAGCGCCGGCTCCTGCTTGAGCTCTTCCAGCACCGCGTCGAGCTGATCCTCGTCGACGCCAAACGGCGAGGGCTTGGCTCCCATCCGCATCCCGCCGCCTTGAATGCCTGCCGAGGGATTCACACGCACCGCCACGCGCACCGTGCGGTTCGCCTGGCGAGCGATCGCCGCGATTCGCCGCGCCTCGGCGAGCGATTCCAAATGGATCTCGCCGATCCCGTGTTCAATCGCGAGCGTCAGCTCGGCCAACGTCTTTCCTGGCCCAGCGAACAGGATCCGCTCGGCTTTGCACCCGGCGCCGAGCGCCTGCACGAGCTCGCCGCTCGATGCGATCTCGAGCCCGCACCCGTGCTCGACAAAGAACTTCAGGATCGCGGAGTTCGGGTTGGCCTTCACCGAGTAGAAGAGCGCAAACGATGCCGGCAACACGGCCTGAAGCGCCGCGAGTTGCCGCTCGAGCACTGCCTGGTCATACACATACAGCGGTGTGCCGAACTCGTCGGCGATCTGCGAAACCGGCAGCCCGCCAATCACGAGCTCGCCGCGCTCGACGGTAAAGTTCCGCCCAGCGACGTCCGCGACTTGGTCCGCTTCGCTCGGCGACTTTGGTACTGGGGTTAAATCGGTCATGGCACTCGCAGGTTACGAAGCGGCCTGGGGTTTCGCTTCCGCTGCCCGCTTTCTCAACTGCGGGTAGTCGATCTTGCCGCTCGAGGTCTGTGGCAATTTGTCGAGAATCACCACCTCCTTGGGAATCATGTGCCGGGGAAGCAAGTCGGCCACAGCCTCCAGCACATGCTCAGGCTCCAGCACGGCACTGCCACCGTTGGCACCGTCGCGCGGCACGAGATATGCCAGGATCGATTGTCCCAGCATCTCATCCGGCACGCCGATCACCGCGGCCTCGCGCACCTCCCCGCAGCGCAGCAGCGCCGCTTCCACCTCGTTCGGGCTAATCCGAAAGCCGGACGACTTGATCTGGTTGTCGCGCCGTCCAATGAAGTACAGGAACCCGTCTTCATCGGTCTTCACGAGGTCGCCCGAGTAGCAAACGGTGTCCGGCTTGCCGAGTTCCGGCGGGAATAGCGGATTCGGACGCAGGGCCTGGGCGGTGAGCTCCGGCTGGTTCCAATACCCCAGCGTCACGGTCGGTCCGCGATGGACGAGCTCGCCGATTTCGCCTGCGTCGCACGGCGTGCCGTCCTCGCGGAGGACGAAGATCTCGGTGTTGGGGATCGCTTTGCCCATCGAAGTCGGCCGCCGATCGAGCTCCTCCGGCGGCAGATACGTCGAGCGAAACGCCTCGGTCAGGCCATACATCAAGTAGACCTGCGTGGTGGGGAGCGATTCGCGCAGTCGGGCCAGGGTCGAGAGCGGCATTGCCCCGCCGGTGTTCGAGATGTATCGCAAATGCGGCAGCGACGTCTCCGGCAACTTCGAGTGATCCTGCGTCAGCAGGTTCCACAGCGAAGGCACACCCGCCAGCCCCGTAATTCGTTCTTTGGCGAGCGCCGCGACGATATCCTTCGCGAACAGAAACTTCAGTAGCACGCACGTCGCGCCGGTATGCAGCGCAGTCATCAGTTGGTTCAACCCCGCATCGAAGCTGAACGGCAGCACGGCCAGCGTCCGATCGTCATGCGTGATGTGCAAATATTCGGCGACGATTTCCGCCCCGGCCAGCACGTTCCGATGCGTGAGCATCACGCCCTTCGGTCGCCCGGTGGATCCCGACGTATACAGGATCGCCGCGAGATCACCTTCAATACACTCATCGCGTTCGATAGCCGTCCCCGCCGCGGCGGCCAGCTCTTCGAATGAATGCAGCCCGAGCTTGCCGCACTCGGCCGGCACGCTTCCCACGCACACGACGCCCTCCAGTGCCGGGCAACGCGCCAGCGCTTCCTGCAGCTTCGCCACGCGCGGTCCATCCGTGATGAGCACCCGCATTCCACAGTCGCGCACGATGTGCTCAACCTGCTCGGGAAATAATCCCGGATGAATCGGTACGAACGCCGCGCCCGCGGCGCTCACGCCCAGCAAACTTTGCACCAGCGGCAGCGAGGGCTCCAGCAGCACGCCCACGCGATCGCCGCGCTCGACGCCGACTGCGCGCAATCCGCGTGCAATCCCCTGCACGGTCTGCCACAGCTCGAGATAACTTTGCCGCGCCGGGCCGTGGACGATTGCTTCGTGCCGCGGGTATTGCTCAGCGCTCGCACGCAGCATGTGATGAACCAGAGAGTTCAAACCGCTCCCTCCGGATCAAGCCTCCGCGAGACCAGGTCGGCAATCGTGGCGATCGAGGTGAAATGTTCTGGCACCAGCTCATCGTCGGTGAGCGGTACGCCCAGGTCCTTCTCAATGAAGGTGACGATTTCCAGCACGCCCAGCGAATCGACAATTCCCAGCTCCAGTAGCGAATCGTGCAGCCCCACGTGGTGCTGCCGAGCGACTGGAAACTGCTGCCGGATGAACTGCTGCAATTTAGCTTCGATGGTCTCTTGCGGGGGCATGCCTGGGCCTCAAACAAAGCGGGGGCGAGCGAAGCTGCAAAGGCCGCTAATAGACTCTTAATCATAATCGGTTCCGAGGCTGGGGCCAGCGCTCCGATTACTCCCCGAGCATCGACTTTCGCCGCAGGATGTGATGATAATGCTGGGCGAAGCGATGGGCCTCGTCGCGCACATATTGCAGAAGACGCAGCCCAAACGAGTGCCGGCTCAGCCGGAGCGGCTCGGGGTCGCCCATCACGAAGATCTCTTCCTCCCGCTTGGCCAGCGAGATCACCTTGGGCGGCTCGATCTGGAGCTCCCGGAAGGCCCCCAGGGCCGCCGAAAGCTGCCCCTTGCCGCCATCGATCATCAGCAGGTCCGGAAACAGCTCCAGCTCGTCGTGCTTCCGCTGGAATCGCCGGGCGACCACCTCCCGGATACTGGCAAAATCGTCGATCCCCTGGACCCCCCGGATCTTGTACCGCCGATAACCCGGCTTTAGCGGCAGTCCGTCGACAAACTGCACCAGGCTGGCCACGGTCTCCCCGCCGCCCAGGTGGGCGATGTCGATCCCCTCGATCGTTCGCGGCAGCTCCGGCAGTTCGAGCGCTTTCTGGAGTGCCGCCAGCCCCTTCTTCGGATCAACATAAAACACCTCCGGCTGGACGTGCGTGTCCAGCTCGCCCCGGTCGTCCAGCGTTTCGAGCATCTGGATCTCGTCGCGCAGCCGGGCGGCTTTCTCGAACTGCAGCGCCTGAGCCGCTTCGCGCATCTCGCCCCGCATCTCCATCAACAGCCGCTTCTTGTTCCCTTCCAGAAACATTCGCAGCCGCTGGATGTCCTTGCGGTACTCCTCCTTCGAGATCCGCAGGTTGCACGGCGCCGTGCACTGATCGATCGACGCCAGCAGACAGGGCCGGAACCAGCGCCACTTCTCTTCGTTCTCGTCGATGTCCAGCGAACAGGTGCGGAACTTGAAGATCTTCTGCAGCACCTGCATCGCCCCGCGCAGGCTGCCGGCGCTCGCGAACGGACCATACAGCTTCGTCCCCCGGTCTTGCGGCGTGCGCGTGAACTCCACCCGCGGAAAGTCCTCCCGCGTGGTGATCTCCAGATAAGGGAACGTCTTGTCGTCTTTCAGGTCCTGGTTGTACTTGGGCTGCACGTCCTTGATCAGCCGGGCTTCGGCCAGCAGGGCGTCGACCTCACTCTCGCATTCCAGGTAGTCGATGTCCGCGATCTCGCGCACCAGGTCGGCCGTGCGACGCTCCTCGGCGGCCGCCTTCAGAAAGTAGCTGCCGGCCCGCGAACGGAGACTCTTGGCCTTGCCTACGTAGATCACGCGGCCGGCCGAGTCCTTCATCAGGTACACGCCCGGCTTGTGCGGAAACTCGCGCACCTTGGCCAGCGCGCGGCGGAAGCCGTACGACCCGCCGGTGGGTTCATCACCGGCAAGCGGCTCTTCGGGCAGTTCGGGCTGGAGTTCGGGCGTCGATTCAGACATGGCTAGCTTGCTGGATGGCAGTCGCACAGTTGGCAACTTCCAATTCTAGCCCCCCGGCCAAGTGCTGGCCTAGGCGAGAGCGAGGGAATCGACTTCTGGGTGCCACTGTCTGGCTTGCCCAGCAGTGCTCCTAGTCGATTCTTGCCTTGTACTATCAGCACCGAAATACGATCAATTCAAAATGGATAGAGCAAGGCAAGATCAGGAAGAAAGACCGGGTGGCACCGACAACTGTCGGTGTTGCGCAGCAACAAGAGGGCTCAGGCAACGCGTAACGAAGATTGAAGAGTTGCCAGCCGTGAACGCTTGTCTTGATCCCTCCTGTGCCGGAGGCACCCTGACAGTTGTCAGGGCCACCCCTGGTGGCGCATCAGATCCTGTCGTCAATACGCACTTGCCCGGTCGAGCTTGGCCACGTCGTCCTTCGATAGCTCGAGTTCGGCCGCCTTCACCAAATCGGCAAGTTGTTCGACACTCGTGGCGCTGGCGATCGGCGCCGTTACGCTGGGCCGCTGCATCAGCCAGGCTAGGGCGATCACGGCGGGCGTGGTGCAGTTCGTGGCCGCCACTTCATCGAGTGCCGCCAGGATGGCGAGGCCCCGCTCGTTGAGGTACTTCTTGCCGATCCCCTTGCCGCGGGCGCTCTTGCCCAGGTCGGCCTCGCTGCGGTACTTGCCGCTCAGGAAGCCACTGGCCAGCGAGTAATAGCCGATCACGCCCAGCCCGGCTTCCAGGCATAGCGGTTCCAAATCCTCTTCAAAGCCCTGCCGATCATAGAGGTTGTATTCCGGCTGGAGCGACACGTAGGCCGGCAACCCCTTCTCCGCACTGACGGCCAGCGCCTCGCCCAGCCGCTTGGCATCGTAGTTCGAAGCCCCGATCGCGCGCACCTTCCCCTGCTTGATCAGCGTGTCGTAGGCCGCCAGTGTTTCTTCGAGCGGCGTACTGGCGTCGTCCTTGTGCAACTGGTACAGGTCGATGTGATCGATCTGCAATCGCTGCAGCGAGTCTTCGACCGAGCAGAGGATGTTCTCGCGCGAGAGCCCTTCGGTGCCATCTCCCATCTTCATGCCGACTTTGGTGGCCACGAGCACCTTGTCCCGCTTGCCACTCGCCGCCAGCCATTTACCGATGATCGCCTCGGACTCGCCTCCTTGATTCCCCGGCTTCCAGACGGAGTACACGTTCGCGGTATCGATCAGATCGAAGCCCGCATCGACGAACGCGTCGAGCACCTCGAACGATTTCTTCTCATCGATCGTCCAGCCGAACACATTGCCCCCCAGCGCCAGCGGCGCGACGGACATCCCGGACTTCCCGAGCGGTTTTTTCTTCATGGCGTGGTATCTCTTGGTGGTGGTTGTCCGTTTCTCGCATCGCCCCCTCCCCAACCCTCCCACTCCGTGGCACTCCGTGGGGAGGGCGGGGGAGGGGGGCCGAAGCGCATTTGGTTCTCATATTCGCAATCGCTCTAACCGGAAACGGGGACATCACGGCATCACTGATTTCCGTTGTAAGCCGAAACGAGCCATGTCGTGATGTCCCCGTTACCTGCTCACTCATCATTTGAGCTCATGTGAAATTTTCGCCCACGATCCAACCCTTGACCGCCTGTGTGGCGCGGCTGCTTCGCAACTCGTTGCCAATCATCGCGCTCGCGTGCGCACCGCGCACACCGCCCACGTGTCCACCGATCCTAGAAATGTGGCCAGGATTTCAGATATGGTACGTTCAGATGAATGTGTATGGAGCGAGACATGAACGCGACCAACTCGAACACTCGTGACAAGCTGCGGAGCCTGCGAACTCTGAACGCCACCCGCTTGTGCCCGACAATCCAGGGTGTGTGCGCCCGAAACATCATTTGCGCGCGATTCTAAATCCACACGCGCGAAAAATGTGTCCGTAAAAAAACATCCACCGGGTTCTTTGACAATTCGCTTAGCATCTAGCCGCCGACCTTCGAAAACGAGGTCAGGTCGCGGCCGAGCGCCGCGAGTCGCTCGGCCAGCTCGGCCTTTGTCGTTTCCAGATTGTGCAGTTGCTCGGCCGGCTCGTAGGTGAACATGTAAAACTTCACCTTCGGTTCGGTCCCCGAGGGACGCACGGCCACGTACGTCCCTTCGCGGGCCAACTCGAGCATGACCATGTCGCCCACCGGGCCGTCGAACGGTTTGGCCGGCTGGCCGGGAGCATGCTCGACCAGGTTCAAATAGTCGCGCACCCGCGTGACCTTGTCGCCGGCCAGCTCGCGCGGCGGATCGGTGCGGAACTTCTTCATCAGGGCCGCCATCTGGGCCATCCCTTCCGAACCGGGCAGCGTCACCGAGATCTGCGACTCGGCATGGCAACCGAACTGCCAGTACAAGGCGTCCAGCTTCTCGTGCAGCGTCTGGCCGGCCGACTTCTCCTGGGCCGCCAGCTCCGCGAGCAACATCGCCGCCACGGCCGCGTCCTTATCTCGGGCATACTGGCCGGCCAGGTAGCCGTGCGATTCCTCGGTGCCGAACACGAACTTGTCGGGCCCGAGTTCATCCATCGTTCCACCGATGTACTTGAAGCCGACCTGCAAGTTGCCGGCGGTTGTGATGCCGTAGCTGTCGGCAATCCGGCGGGCCATCTCGGTGGTGACTAGCGTCTTGACGATGTAATGCTTGGGCGTGAGCTTGCCGCTTTTCTTCCAGCGTTCGAGCAGGTAGTCGGTGAGCAGCACGCCGATCTGGTTGCCGGTCATGGTGGCCCACGGAGCGCCATCCCGGCTGTGGACCGGCGCGGCCAGACCGATGCGGTCGCAATCCGGATCGCTCGCCAGCACCAAATCGGCGCCGATTTCCTTCGCCCGCGCGATGATCGAGTCGAAGACCTCCTTATTCTCGGGATTCGAGACATGCTTCGGCACGTTCGGAAAGTCGCCGTCGGGCGTGGCATGCGGACCGAAGACCTCGACCTCCTTGAAGCCATCGGCCTCGAGTGCGGGAATCACCGCCGATGCGCCCACGCCGTGCAGCGGCGAATAGATGATCTTCAGCTCGCGCGGCCCAGGAAACGCCTGTGCGTGTACGGCCGAGATATACGCCCGATCGACCTCGTCCTGGCACATGATCACTTTGCCGGCGGCCAGGGCCTCGGCGAACGGCGTGCGATGGATCGTGGTGGTCGACATCACGCGGTCGATCACGCCCGTGTCGTGTGGCGGCAGCAATTGGCCGCCAGTCGACCAATAGGCCTTCACCGCGTTGTCGCTGGGCGGGTTGTGGCTGGCCGTGACCATGATGCCGCATGAGCAGTGCTTGTAGCGCACCGCGAAGGAGAGCTCCGGCGTGCTGCGATAGCCGTCGAGGAAGTAGACCGTGAAGCCGGCGGCGACCATGATTTCGGCGCACAGCTCGGCAAAGTGCCGCGAGCGGTGCCGCGTGTCGTAGGCGATGGCACAGCCGAGATTCTTGTCCCCGACGACGCTCTTCACATAGTCGGCCAGCCCCTGGGCACTCTCGCCGATCGTGCGGTCATTGATCGCGTTCGAGCCGATGGGGTACATCTTGCCGCGGCGGCCGCCCGTGCCGAAGGGAATGATCGTCCAGAAGACGTCGTCCAGCTCTTGGAATTTGCCGGCGGCCAGGTGCTCGGCCACCTGTGGAGCGTACTCGGCGTAGCGCGGCTCGGTGAGCCAATCGCGAATGTTCTTCACCGCGCCGGGCGAAACCTTGCCGTCGTCCGCGGCCTTGTCCAGGAGTACAACTGCTGCCGTCGTGTCGAACTTGCCGGTCGAAGTGGTCATCCGCTGGTGAACCTTCTCAGTTTTGGGGTCAGGCGCCGTGAACTTGTCGTTTCGCGATTTTGACCGATTTTCGCGGTGCAGCCTAGGGGCAGTGGGGGCTGCGTCTGACGTGGTAGAATTTGGGACTTTCCGATCGTGAACCAGACCACCAGTCGTGTGACGGGAGCATCAGGCGTGAGCGAACCGATCATCAGCGTTTCAGGATTGCGGGGCATTATTGGAGAAAGCCTGACGCCGGAGGTGGCGCTGAGATACGCCGCGGCGTTCGCTGAGCCGCTCAAGGGGCGTTCAATCGTGATTACCCGCGATGGCCGCGCGACCGGCCCGACCCTGGCCGCGGTGCTGAAGGGAACGCTTTCGGCACTGGGCTGCGAAGTGATCGACGCCGACGTGGCCGCCACGCCGACGACGGGCGTCCTGGTTCGGCAGCTGGGAGCGGCCGGTGGGATCCAGATTTCCGCCAGCCACAATCCGCCACAATATAACGGCCTCAAGCTGTTCTCATCCGAAGGCCGGGTGATTCCGGCCGTAGCCGGCGAAGAAGTGATCAAACGCTATCGGAGCGGTGCCGCGATCTGGGCCGACTTCGATCATCTGGGCGCGATCAAGGCGTGTGCCGATCCGATCGGCCGGCATTTGCAGCTTGTGCTGGACACCATCGACGTCGAGCGAATTCGCTCCAAGCGTTACAAAGTGCTTCTCGACTCCAATCACGGTGCCGGCAGCGTGCTGGGCTCGCGGCTGCTCGAAGCGCTTGGTTGTCAGGTGACGATTCTTGGTGGCACGCCTGATGGCTTGTTCGAACACACGCCCGAGCCCACGGCGGAGAATCTGGCCGGTGTGCTCTCGGCGGTGACGGCCAATCGGTGCGACATCGGCTTCTGTCAGGACCCGGATGCCGATCGCCTGGCGCTCATCGATGCCGGCGGCCGCTACGTTGGCGAAGAGTACACGCTGGCGATTTGCATCGATCACCGGCTGCGCCAGGAGCGTGGTCCGATTGTGACGAATTGTTCGACTAGCCGGATGTCCGAGGACCTGGCCGCGAAGTACGGTGTGCCATTTTTCCGTTCGGCCGTGGGCGAGGCGAACGTCGTCGACCGGATGCTTACCGAAGGAGCCTTGATCGGCGGGGAAGGAAATGGCGGGGCGATTGATCCCCGGGTCGTTCTGGTGCGAGATAGTTTCGTCGGTATGGCCCTGACGCTGGATGCGATGGCTGCTCGCAATTTGACGCTGGCCGAGTTGGTTGCGGACTTACCACGTTATGAGATCGAGAAAACGAAGCTCACGCTTTCTCGAGAGAAAATGACCGCTGCATTTGATGCCGTTGAGAAGCACTTTGCGGATGCCAATCCGGATCGCCTCGACGGACTGCGTCTCGATTGGCCGGGAAAATGGCTGCTCGTGCGGGCCAGCAACACCGAGCCGATCGTCAGGGCGGTCGCCGAAGCACCAACCGCGGCCGAAGCGGCCCGATTGTGCGCCGAAGCGACGGCCGCGATGAGTGCAGTTTAAAGCCGGATTCTGCGGCTGAACTTTTTTCGACCAATCCGATTTGACAGCGTTCGAAGTTGAGATACGTTTCCTATTAGCCCGCCATCAGACGCGCACCGCAGCAAGTGTGGTGCACTACGGGGCTGATTTCGCGGCGGGGACATATTTCAATAGTTCGAATTCTCGAGTTGCGAGAGTGAGTTTGGCGGCCTGAAGCGCCTCTTCTAGAAGCTCCTTGGGCCACCATCCTCGAAAAGGCAAACCGGTCGAAAGGCCGGGACGCAAAGCCAAGGGCCCACACCCCTGCCGCACGGCCGGGACGGGCAGCCGGTTGTCGAAAGGTTCGGTGGTCACGTCACGCCCGGGTACCTACAGGCCCGAAGTGTGCGCGCGTATCACCGTGGGACGTATCGCCGTCCCGCGGGGACGGCATGCGTCCAATTAAATACCTCAAGGAGCAACCTCATGATACTCAACAAGATTAAACGTTTCCTGACATCTGAAGACGGTCCTACGGCCGTTGAATATGCGGTAATGCTGGCCCTGATTATCGTGGTCTGTCTGATTAGCATTCAGGCCCTGGGCAGCGCCAGTAGTCAGTCGTTCAGCAACATCTCCCAATCGCTGGGAGCCGGCAGCTAAACGCGGCGGCCGGATGGCTCGGCCGGTCGGGTTCGGCGGCATGCTCGACCCACGGCCGTGGTCCCTTACCAATCGCTTCGCCGCTCGCTGATCGACTTTGCGCGAATGCCGACCGCCGTTTCGCGGTTGGTAGGTGCGGATCAGCGGGGGGTGATGCGGTTTCTGCCCACCCACGGCACCAGCACGTCGGGCACGACGACCGAGCCATCGGCTTGTTGATAGTTCTCGAGAATTGCAATCAGGGCTCGACTGATTGCGACCGCCGTACCGTTCAGCGTGTGCACCAGGGCGGTGCCCTTCTCGCCGGTACGATAACGAATCGCCAGCCGCCGAGCCTGATAGTCCGTGCAGTTTGACGTGCTCGTGACCTCGCCATATTCGCCCGCCTCACCACGGCCGGGCATCCAGGCTTCCAGATCGAACTTGCGATAGGCCGGTCCGCCCAGGTCGCCCGTGGCCGTGTCGACAACCCGGTAGGGAATGCCCAGTCCATCGAAGATGCGACATTCCAACTCGCAGAAGTAGTCGAGCATCGCGTCGCTCTGATCGGGCAGCGTAAAGGCGAACATCTCGACCTTGGTGAACTGATGCACGCGATACAGACCGCGCGAGGTGCGCCCGTGAGCGCCGGCTTCGGTGCGGTAACAGTGGCTGATGCCGCAGAGCTTGATTGGAAGCTGATCGACTTCCAGGATTTCGCCCGAGAGCAGGCCGCCGAGCGTGATCTCGGCCGTGGCCACCAGGCTCAGGTCGGAATCGGCAATGCTGTAGATCTGCGTCTCCGGTCCGCGGGGAATGTAGCCCGTGCCTTGCAGGATTTCGTTCCGGGCCATGTCGGGCGTGATCGTAGGCGAGAAGCCTTCCTGCATCAGCACGTCAATGGCATAGCGCTGCAGCGCGAGTTCGAGGAGCACGGCTTCGTTTTTGAGAAAGTAGAAGCCGTGACCGGCGACCTTCGCGCCAGCTTCCAGATCGAGAAGTTGTAATCGCTCCGCGAGCGTGACGTGATCGAGCGGCTTGAAGTCGAACTTGCGCGGTTCGTGCTTGCCGCGGCGGACTTCGAGATTTGCCTGATCGTCAGCGCCGAGCGGGGCGTCGGGATGCGACAGATTCGGGATGCATTTGAGGATCGCGTCGGCCTCGGTCGTGAGGTGATCGGCCTCGAGCTGCGCGGCGGCGGTCCGTTCGCGAAGGGTGCGGCCTTCGGTCTTGCGGGCTTCGCGCTCGGCATTGTCAGCGGCCTTACCGATCGACTTGCTGACTTCGTTGGCCTTGCGATGGAGTTCTTCAATCTCGGCCTGCTTGGTACGGCGTTTCGCATCCAAATCGGCAAAGCGATGCACGTCGACGTTCGCACCACGACGGCGGCAGTTCTCTTGCACCAGGTCTACGTTGTCAGCGACAAATCTGCGATCGAGCATGATGGATTGCGTTAAGTGAAATAGGGGTAAGTCGTGGCCGGGCTGCCTGCGGACGTTAAGCCTTGATCTGGCTCAAGTGCTGCCACAGGTGGGCGCTGGCTTTGATCCCGCGGTGAAAGTCGGCCAGCGAGAACTTTTCGTTGGGGCTATGGGTGTTGTCGTCATCGAGCCCCCAGCCCAAAAGCAGCGTATCGACGCCGAGCAATTCATGGAAGGTCGCCACGACGGGAATCGAGCCCCCCTCGCGCATGAAAACCGGCGTTTTGCCAAATCCCTCGGCGATCGCCTGCAAGGCGGCTGAAACGAACGGACTTTCCAGCGGCACGGTGACGCCCGGCGCGCCGTGGAAGTCGAGCAGTTCCATCTCGATACCCGGCGGGCAGAGTTCGCGTAGCTTCTTTTCCAGGGCGACCGAGAGTTTCTTCGGGTCCTGTTTCGGCACCAGCCGAAAACTGAATTTGGCGCCGGCCTTGGCCGGCAGAACCGTCTTAGCCCCCTCGCCCTGATAGCCGCTCCACAGGCCGTTGATGTCGAACGTGGGGCGGGCCCAACGGCGCTCAAGCGTGGTGAATCCCTCTTCACCCTTGAGACCTTTTACGCCGAGTTTATTCATGAAATCGGCTTCGTTAAACGGCAGCTTGGCGAACTCGGCCCGCTCACGCTCGGTGAGCGGATCGACATCGTCATAAAAGCCGGGAATCTGAATCTGTCCCCGCTCATTGATCAACGCCGAGAGCATGGCGACCAAGGCATTCGCCGGATTGGACACGCCGCCGCCGAACGTACCGGAGTGCAAATCTTGTTGGGGGCCTTTGATGCGGAGCTCAAAGTACGAGATGCCGCGTAGACCATAGGTAATGGCGGGTTGGCCCGGGCCGAATTGACTGGTATCGCTGACGACGACCACATCGCAGGCGAGCTTTTCCTTGTTGCCCGCAATGAAAGGATCGAGGTTCGCGCTACCGACTTCTTCTTCTCCCTCGATAAGAAACTTGATTTGCAGTGGAAGCTTACCTGCCGTGGCCAGCCAGGCCTCGGTGCTTTTCAAGTGCGTGAACATCTGCCCTTTGTCGTCGGTCGCGCCCCGAGCGTAGACATTGCCGTCGCGGACTGTCGGTTCGAAAGGAGGAGACTTCCACTCATTCAGCGGATCGGGCGGCTGTACGTCGTAATGGCCGTAAACCAATACGGTCGGAGCACCTGCCACCGAGGGTGATTCGGCTAGAACGATTGGGTTGCCGGCTGTCGGGATGACCTCGACCTTGAGTTTCATGCCGCGAAACTGGTCGGCCACCCATTCGGCAGCCTTGGCAACGTCCGCTCGGTGAGCACTGTCAGCACTGACGCTGGGGATTCGCAGCAGTTGAAAGAGCTCCTGCTCGAAGCGTTGGCGGTTCTGTTCCAAGTACTGGTCGATGTACTGCATGCTCACACTCCTGGATGCGGGGAGAGCTGGAGGCTGGCCGCGCTGTGCTGCCGCGGAAGTTGCTCGCCCGATCGTTGGCCCTGCAATATAATGGCTCGGTGAGCATTCGGCCATCGAGGACCGAGTTCGCCCCATTGGCGTCACACGTTTTGTGCAGGTGAACCGTGACCGAGCAATCTGCTGCCACTGCCCCGCCCGCCCCAGAGACGGTGGTCAGGCCGGGCGAAGAGAAGCGCAAGGCGCCCAAACGCCAGCCGCGGTATAACGTCATCTTGTGGGACGACCAGGATCACACGCCGGAATACGTTGTGGCGATGATGCAGAAGCTCTTCGGCCATCCGACGGTGAAAGGGCTGCTGATCGCGGTTGAGGTTCATTTGCAAGGCAAGGCAGTCGTTTTGACGACGACACGTGAGCATGCCGAGCTGAAACGCGATCAGATCCATGCCTTTGGCAAGGACCCCGATAACGAAGATTGCTTAGGCTCAATGTGGGCCAGCATCGAACCAGTGCCGGAGTAGGGCGTTTGCGGGTCGAAACAGCGGTTGAATCACGTTGCCAGAGGCCTTAGGCTGAAACCGCTGTCAGCCCCACCATCGCACCCCACAGTTTGCCATGACCACGCTCCGAACCGTCACCCTGGGCTGCAAAGTTAACCAGTACGAGACGGAGCTGGTACGAGAATCGCTCGTCAAGGCAGGATATCGAGACGCGAGCGATGGAGAGGTGGCCGAGCTGTGCGTAGTCAATACGTGCACGGTAACTGCCGAGGGGGATTCCAAAAGCCGGCAAGTGATTCGTCAGCTGGCCCGCCGCAATCCCGGCACGCGGATCGTCGTCATGGGATGCTATGCGACGCGCGCTCCGGAGGAAGTCGCCACGCTGCCCTCCGTGAGCGAAGTAATCACCGACAAGCGCGAACTTCCCGACTGGCTCAATCGCTGGGGCGTGGCTGATGTACCCACGGGCATCTCCGGATTTGGCGGCCGCCAACGGGCCTATGTGAAGGTGCAGGATGGTTGCATGCTCAATTGCAGCTTTTGCATCATTCCAGCCGTGCGTCCGCACCTGGCCAGCCGGCCAGTAGAGCATATCGTTGACGAAGTCCATCGCCTAACCAGTAGCCGTCATCGCGAAGTTGTGCTGACGGGCATTCACTTGGGACACTACGGCGTCGAGTGGAGCCGCGGTCGCGATAAGTCCGAGTGGCGTCGCCTCTCGTACTTGCTTGCGAAACTGGTCGAGCTGCCCGGCGAATTTCGCCTGCGGCTAAGCAGCATCGAAGCTACTGAAGTCACGCGCGAGTTGATCGCCGTCATGGCGGCAAACCCGCAGCGTATCTGTCCGCACCTGCACATCTCCATGCAGAGCGGTTCGGACGACGTACTGCGGCGGATGCGGCGCCGCTGGGGAAGGCAGCGGTTTTTGGATCGCTGCAGGCTCGTTACTGATTCCCTTGACGCGCCCGCACTGACTACCGACGTGATCGTGGGTTTTCCCGGCGAAACGGAGCAGAACTTCGAGGATACCTGTGCTGCATGTGAGGACGCCGGCTTCTCGAAAATTCATATCTTTCCGTTCAGCGCTCGCCGGGGAACTCCTGCCGCGGAGATGGCGAATCAAACGCCACCGGACATTAAGGCCGATCGGGTTCGGCGACTGGGAGAACTGGAGACGAAGCTCCGCAGCCAATACTTTGCCAGCTTGCTGGGCAGGAAACTAGAAGTGCTCGTCGAAGCCCAGTCCGATCGATCGGGCTGGTTGCGCGGTACGGCCTGCCGCTACGCCACTGTAGAACTTCCTGGCACTGCCACACAGATTGGGAAGCTGGTGACCGTTGCGGCGGGGCCAGAACTCGCAGGCGTGGTCCAAGCCCGCTAATTTTCAATTCGTGAGGGTGCTGCTAGCGACGATCGCTGTCGCTAGTAAAGGTCCTCTAGCGACGCACGAGGGCCTTTGCTAGACTCCCGCCCTCACGTCGGACGACTCGCCATCTTTGATCGCGGGTCAGTGCGTTCGCAGTTCACTTCTGAAATGCCCACATACGATTGATTCGACCGCGCGGCGAGAGCCTTTTCGGTTGATCGTTGGAGTTCAGTCATGCTTTTCAGCAAAGGCTCGTGGCTCGTACTGTTCGTGCTCTTGGTCGTGGCTTCTTCGCAAGTTGCCAGCGCCGCAGCTCCATGGAGCAAAATCATTGGATTTCGCCGCCTGGAAGCGAATCCGGCGGAGCTCTATCCAATCGCCGACACCAATGGTCCCTGGATGATCATGGCGACGACGTTCTCCGGCGATGGCGCGGAGGATCAAGCCCGCAAACTGATTCACGAATTGCGCTCGGAATATAAGCTGCCGGCGTATTCGTATCAGAAGAAGTTCGAGTACTCGAAGCCGGTAAAAGGAAAGGGGCTGACTCCGCAAGGCGAGGCACCCCTGATGCGGTACCGCCAGGATGAAGATCGCACGGAGATCGCCGTGTTGGTTGGCGATTTCACGTCGGTTGACGATGCCCAGGCGCAGCAGGTGCTCAAGCGATTGAAGATGGCGAAGCCAAAGGCCCTCGAGGTGGATCCGGAAGAGTCGCACCAAGCGCTGGCGATGTATCGGGAATTGCAACGCAAAGCCAAGGAAACGCTCTCCGCTAAGACTGGAAAATCGGACGACCGTGGCCCCATGGCAAACTCGTTCGTCATAACCAACCCTATCCTGCCTCCGGAGTACTTTGTGCCGAAGGGGGTCGACAAACTCGTCGTCGAGATGAATGACTCGGTGCCGCATAGCCTGCTCGATTGTCCCGGCCCGTATACAGTCAAGGTGGCCACGTTCACGGGGCACTCGATCATTCTGGATAAGAAAAAACAGGACGCAGTCTCACGCGGAGAAATGCCCAAGAGTCAGTTGGAAGAGGCGGCGAAGAACGCGCACATTCTGACCGAAGCCTTGCGTAAGAAGGGGTATGAAGCCTACGAATTTCACGATCGGAAATCGAGCATCGTGACTGTCGGTTCGTTCACGTCCGTCGGCAGCAAACGCGCAGATGGAAAAATCGAGATCAATCCCCAGGTTCATAAGATCATGAAGCAATTTGGAGCACAGGCCACGATCGAACCTGGCCAGGCTGCCAAAGTGGGTGGCGCCAAGAAGCTGGCCGGGATCGCATTCGACGTCCAGCCGATGCCGGTGGAAGTGCCCAAGATGGGCCTCAGCAACGTCTACGACCGCACGGCGCAGACGCGGTAGGTTGTTGCCAGCCTAATCGCCAACTCTCTAGGATACGGCCACGAATCGTCGACTGCTGTTGCTGTGAGCGGGCAAATGACTGGGCGAATTCTGGTTCTGGGGACGACCAATCCAGGGAAGATTCGCGAACTCATCGAACTGCTGTCGCCGTTGGGACTCGAACTCAAGTCGCTGGACGACTTTCCGGTGCGGCTCGAGGTTGAAGAGACGGGCGATTCATTCGCTGCCAACGCCCGCCTGAAGGCGTCGGCTCAGGCACGCCATCTGAACTTGTGGGTGCTTGCCGAAGACAGCGGCATTTCTGTCGATGCGCTCGGAGGTGCGCCGGGCATCTATTCGGCCCGCTACGCCGGACCAGGAGCGACCGACGCGGACAACAATGCTCGACTGTTGCGCGAGCTTGGCGACCTGCCACTGGAAAGGCGTACGGCTCACTACACCTGCCAGCTCGCGCTCGCCGATCCAAGCGGCAATATTCGGGCCGAAAGCGGCGGGATCTGTCGGGGACGCATTCGGCTGGAACCCGTCGGCGAGGCCGGATTCGGCTACGATCCGCTCTTTGAAGTCGTCGAATATCATCGCACGTTCGGCGAATTCGGCGAGAACGTGAAGGCGATTTTAAGCCATCGCACCCGGGCCGTGGCCGCGATTCTTCCGCAATTAGCCGAGTTGATCACTCGCGCGTAACTTGATGCGGCCGTTTGCGCCGTATTGTAGAATGGCCGCCGATTCGATCGGCTCATTCTATCGTGTGAAGCGGGAAGCCACCTTATGCTCCGACCCATTTTTTGCTGCCTGGCTCTCAGTGGCGCGTCCTTGGCACTGGCCGAAACTCCCGCCGCCTGGACCCAATCGCACTTGGGTGAACTGATTGAGGTTTATCGCGCCTTCCATAAGTCACCGGAGTTGTCCGGCCACGAAGAGCAGACGGCGGCGCGATTTGCCGAGTTCCTGCGTCAGCTCGGTTGCGAAGTGACAACGAGCCTGGGAAGACACGGTGTCGTCGGCATCCTGAAGAATAGAGTCGGCCCCACGCTGATGCTGCGGACCGATCTCGACGCATTACCTGTCAAAGAAAGAACGGGGCTTGTCTACGCTTCGCAAGTGGAGGTCGAAAAGCCCGACGGTACGCTGACCGGCGTGATGCACGCCTGCGGGCATGACATCCATATCACGAACCTGATCGGCGTGGCTCAGTATCTGGCTGGCCACAAGTCGAAGTGGTCGGGCACCATCATGTTCATCGGGCAGCCTGCCGAGGAAACTGGCGAAGGCGCGAAGGCCATGCTCGTCGATGGCCTCTTTCAGAAGTTTCCCAAACCAGATATGGCGCTCGCGCTGCACGTCGATGCGCTGCTGGGAGCGGGCAAGATCGGTTATCGCCCCGGTTACACGCTGGCGAATGTCGACAGTGTGGATATCACGCTGCATGGACGCGGCGGGCATGGTGCTTCACCCAACAGCACGATCGACCCGATCGTGATGGCGGCGCAACTGATCGTTTCACTGCAGACGCTCGTGAGCCGGGAACTCGATCCGGTCACTCCCGGTGTGGTGACGGTCGGTTCGATTCATGCGGGCACGAAACACAACGTGATTCCCGACGATTGCAAGTTGCAGCTCACGGTCCGCAGCTACGGCGACGACGTTCGTAAGACATTGCTCGACGGCATCAAACGCAAGGCCGAGGCAATAGCCCAGGGGGCCGGTGCGAAGGTGCCGACGATCGTGATTCGCGATGACGAGTTCACGCCGGCGCTATTCAACAACGAAGAATTGGTGGAGCGCGTGCTCCCCTCGCTGAAAAAAGCTGTCGGGGCGGACAACGTCGTGTTGTCGGAACCGGCGATGGGCGGCGAAGACTTCAGTCGCTACGGCCGAGCCGGGGTTCCGATCTTCATGTTTCGCCTCGGATCGGTGGAGCCGAAACGCCTGGCCGGCTACGAACGAACGGGCGACATCCCTTCGCTGCATTCGGCGGTCTACTATCCCGACGCCGAACTGACGTTGCAGACGGGTGTGACCGCCATGGCCACGGCAGTGCTCGATTTACTGCCGCCGAAGTCATGAGCGAGTCAATTGAAAAGCTTCGATCGAAAGGTAACGCAGCGTTGTGGGGCATCCTCTGCGGTTGGGTGGTGTCGCTCGCCCTGGTAACCGGCGGAATGTTCATCGTACGCGACCGCACGCTGGTCACGATGAGCACACCCGTAGCTCAAGCCGAATGGGATGCCTGGCGCGAATCGGAAGTGAACAAGCGCGATGATTTATCGGTCAAGCGCCGACCTCCGAAATCGGTCGAGCCACCTGCCTTAGTCCTGATGCGAGATTACTTTCCGGTGCTACTGGGTGCCGCTGTAGTTTTTAGCTCCCTGCTGTACGCGGCGCTGGCGTTTGCCTTAAGCGGCGCCCTGAAGACGAACGTGGACCTCGGTCCGGTCGAGCCCGAAAACGACCGGGAGTAGGGCTACAGCCGTTCAATTGTCCAAACCTGCTGAAAGTAGGAACTGGCACCTGTTACAATCGGGACCTGGCGGGCCGAAGCTCGCCTAAGTCTGCGACCGAATCACTCCATTCAGGCGAGGCGTGCATGTTCTCCCTCCTGCGATCCGCGACCTTCGGATGTCTCGTTTTGGGCTTAATGCACTCGGTGACTGCCATTGCCGCGGAACCTGTGGCGGTCGCGATCACACCTTCGCACATGGTGTCGCTAGATACCGCGCTCATCAAGGATGGCGACCTTTGGGTTACGCCGGCCGATCTTACGAAGGTCAACGGCTTTGTCCTTAAGCCCGAGGGAGCATGTCTCGGTGACCTTTGCATTCCGCTGAGCAAGGAGGTGCGTCAAACACTACTAACAACCGCTGACGGCAAGGAATACTTCAACTTGTCCGCTTTCGCCGCGCAGCAGGAGCAGGCGGTGGTGGCGGATGTCCAGGCCAGAGTCTGGAGCTTTGGCGCCGTGCCGACCGTCGAACAGATGCAACTTCAGGACGCGACCGCGCCGGACTTCGCACTTGCCAATCGCCAGGGGGAGACCGTTCGCTTATCGGACTATCGCGGTAAGAAAGTGCTGCTACTCACCTGGGCTTCATGGTGCCAGTGCAAGCAGGACCTGGTCGGCTGGCAGCAAGTGTACGAAGATCTGAAGGACGAGAACTTTGAGATTATTGCAGCAGCACAAGACTCGGGTGGAGAGGAGGCAGCCGGCTCGTCGTACGATAAAGCCAAGGCGACGTACACAACGCTACTCGATCCACAGCACACCGTCAGCTCGCTGTACAAGATGGTCAACGTGCCGACGGGCGTGTGGATCGACGAGCAGGGCAAAATCGCCCGGCCATCGGAAGTCGCCTACTCGCGAAACGTATCGCTACTCTCGATCAAGGTGGAAGGGGACAAGTACGTCGACGCCCTGCGCGACTGGGTTAAGAACGGTGAAAAGAGCGAACTCGTCGTGGGAGCGGACAAAGTCCAGAATCGCCTGGCGACCCCGTCGAAAGAGGCCGCCTTGGCGGATGCCAACTTCAAAATGGCCGTCTACTTTCATCAGCAAAAGAACGATGCCCAGGCCAACAAGTACTTCGCCGAGGCTCAACGCTTGCAGCCCGACGATTGGAACTATCATCGCCAGCAATGGTCCTTCGACCCGCAGACAGCCCTCAAACTGTGGATGCAGAAGTATACGGCTCTCGGGGGAAAGCCGTATTACGAGCCACTCGTGATCGAACCGACAGGTAAGTAACCAGGGCTGTCATTCTCTTGATCCCCGCCTATTGAAATCGCAGCAGAGCGTACTTCTTCTTCCCGCTGCGCAGGACCATCACGGTTTCGCTGGCCAGGTCGCTTGCGGCCAGTTTGCGATCAATCGAGTCGATGCGGCGATTGTTGACGTAGGCCCCGCCTTGTTCGACCGTGCGGCGGGCATCTCCTTTGGACTTTGCCAGACCGGCCTCGACCAGGGCATCGATAATCGAAAGTTCTTCGCCTGCCAGTTTCGACTTGGGCAGCTCCTTGCTGGGGACGTCGGCAAAGATCTCGCCAAGCTGGCGGTCCGACAGTTCGCCAATTTCGGCGCCGAAGAAGATCTCGGTCGCACGTTTGGCCGAAGCCACGCCGGACTCGCCGTGAATCAAACGGGTCACTTCCTCGGCCAGTCGCTTCTGACTCTCGCGTTTACCAGGATCCGCCACGCGCGAAGTATCGAGAGATTCGACCTCCTCACACTCAAGTTCCGTCAGGAACCGCAGACACTTGCCGGCGTCGTCGTCGTCGACGTTAATCCAGTACTGGTAGAACGCGTAGGGGCTGGTGCGTTCGGGCGATAGCCAGACGGCACCGCTCTCAGTCTTCCCCATCTTGCTGCCGTCGCTCTTGGTGAGTAGCGGCCAGGTGAGGCCGTACAGCTGCACGCTCCGCATCCGCCGGCCCAGGTCGATGCCGGCCGTGACATTTCCCCATTGATCGCTGCCGCCCACCTGCAGCTCGCAGCCGAACTTATCGTTCAGGTAAACGAAGTCGTAGGCTTGCAACAGCATGTAACTGAACTCGGTGTAGCTTAAGCCAGCGTCGCTCCGCTCGAGGCGACTCTTGACCGAGTCTTTGGCCAGCATCACGTTGACCGGAAAGTTCTTGCCGATGTCGCGCAAGAAGTCGAGATAGCCAAAGCGGCTCATCCAGTCGAAGTTGTTGGCCAGAACTCCGCCGGTGTTTGAGTTCTCGAAGTCGAGCATCCCCCGCATTTGCAGTTCAATGGCTGCGACGTTCGCCCGCAGCTCATCGACCGATAGCAGATTCCGCTCCTCGCTCTTGCCGCTGGGGTCGCCGATCATGCCCGTGGCGCCGCCGACAAGGGCGATCGGCCGGTGCCCCGCGCGCTGAAAGCGCCTGAGCACCATCAACCCCATCAGGTGACCCACGTGTAGGCTATCGGCCGTGGGATCGAAGCCTGCATAGACCGTGCGCGTGGCGGCGTTAAGCCACTCGCCGAGCTTCTCGTCGGTCTTTTGGTGGATCAGTCCGCGCCACGTCAAATCGGCAATGATATCCTTCAAAGCGTTCGTCTCTCTCAAAGAAAGAAGCCCAGCGGGGAATGCCGGGCGATGTTTCAGGGGCCGGGAGGTTGGCCTCAGCGCCACATGTCATCGTCTGCGAAGGGATTTCCGCCACCTAGTTTTGGTTTGGGTAGGGCCTTTAGGGCCTGTTCCGCCAGCCGCAGATCCTCGCGCGTGGTGATTTTGAAGTTGATCGGCGAGCCGGGCACGACGGTGACCGCCTGACCGATCCGCTCGACCAATTGGGCATCGTCCGTGGCGTTGAAATCGCCGCGCTTGGCGTGCGCCTCGAGCAGGAGCTGCCGCGCGAAGACCTGAGGCGTTTGAGCCTCCCACAGTCCCGTGCGCGGGACCGTTTCTTCGACCGTGTGGCTAACGCTGACGCGTTTGAGCGTGCCGGCGACGGGAATTGCCAGGATGGCCGCGCCGGTCTTCTCACCCGCTTCAAAAACGGAAGTAATCCACTCATCGGCCAGGCAGGGGCGCGCGGCATCGTGGATGCAGATGTAGTCGATGTCGGGCTTCACGCGGGCGAGCGCTTTGGCCACTGAGTCCGCCCGTTCGGCGCCCCCTTCGACGACGTCGATGCCAAGGATCGTGGTGTTGGCCGAGAACTTCAGGCGGAAGTGCTCCATGTCCTCGGGCGAGACCACGATGATGGTCTGCTTGACGTCTGCGCGGTTCACGAATCGCTCGGCCGAGTGCAGCCAGACCGGCTTGTTCGCCAGCGGCACGAACGGCTTCTTGTAGTGCTTGTCGCTGAAGCGGGTGCTGCGACCTGCCGCCGGCAGAATAACCGCGAATTGTGCCACCGCTCGATCCCCTTCAAAACGACACCGATCCCGTCAGGATTGGAGACGTCCTGAGTCCGGGAGGTTCATTGTCGAATTTCGCTGGGAGGCGTCAAGTTCGCAAAACAGGCCAGGTAGCCGGGTGACGCAACGGATGCCAAACAAAACCGGGGACAAGGCCCGCTGCCGTTGTCCCCGGTTGATTGTTTCAAAGCGATTCGCTGTGCTGGCGAACTACTTGTCGTACTGCATCATGATCTCGCCGGCGTTGACGCCCTGGATGCTCTTGAAGCCGCCATCGACGATGGCTTCGCCGAGCTTGGTGGTCGTCTTGTAGTAACGATCGCTGGGGCGTTCGCCCGTCAGCTTGCGGGTCAGATCCTGGCAGAAGACGTCGGCCGCGCCGCGAATGACTTCGTCGTTCTGCTTGGCCGCATACAGTGCCGTGCAGAGGATCGTGACCGCGTCTTGCAGACGCTGCGAGAGCTCCGACATGCGGCACTGCCGATCGGCCAGACCGAGCTGGTGCTTGCTCATCGTGCCCGAGATTTCTCGCGGCGACTTCTGCAGGAAGTTGGCGGCGAACTCGGCATGGCGACGCAGGGTTTCCGGCATCGCCGGCATGGTCGGCTTCGGCTTCGGCTTGAGGTACTGACCGGCCAGCCAGCCAGCGTACGGAGCGAACACGCCCTTGAGAGCCCAGAGGTGGGCCGGGTTGGCCATGTTCGGCTGCTTGATCTTGTTGGCCTGCAGGGCCCGGCCGACCGGCTCGAAGTACTGGGTGCCGTGAGCCTTGACCAGCGACTTGAAGAAGGCCATCGACAACATTTCGCCTTCGCCTTCGTAGATGCACGGAGCGAGGTACTCGTGCACGTTATCGCCGAAGATGTGCCCGTGCAGGAACGAGCGACCGCCGTGGGTCTTCATCAGCAGCTCGATCGAAGCTTCTTTCTGTGCTTCGCTGCCAAAGACCTTCGCGATGACGCATTCCATTTCGCCGCGGTAACCTTCGTCGATCAGAGTTCCACCCCACTGAACCAGCGCGTCGCAAGCGACGATCAGACCGGCAATCTTGCCGAGCCGACGCTGCACGAGTTCACGGGTGGAGATGGGCGCGCCGTAAGTCTTGCGATATTGAGCCCAGGGGATCATGCTGGCCATCATCATCCGCATCGTGCCGGCCGCGTTGGCACACAGCGAGATGCGGCCGAGGTTCAGGCCGTGATAGGCAATCGTCAGACCATCGCCGCGGCCCGGCTTCAGCAGGTTCTCTGCCGGCACGCGGAAGTTCTTGAAGATGATGCCCTGGTTGTAGGTGTGCTTCAGAGCGTACAGACCGTACTTCTTGAGCTGGAACTCGCTGTTCTCTTCCTTCGGCAGGTCAGCCACGAGCACGGCCGGCCGCTTGTTGATGAGACACACGAGGCCCACGGTGCGGCCCGGAACGACGTTCGTGATGAACAGCTTTTCGCCGTTCACGACGTAGTCGCTGCCATCGAGCACGGCTTCGGTCTTCAGTGCCGTGAGGTCTGAACCGGCGCCCGGCTCGGTCAAGGCAAACGCGCTCAAACGCTTGCCGCTGCCCAGGTCGGGCAGGAACTTCTGTTTCTGCTCGGGGCTGCCGAACGTGCGGAGCGGGTCGACGGCGCCGATACAGCCGTGAACCGAGGCGAGGCCCGCAACCGTGGCGTCAACCATGGCCATCTTGGTCAGAAACCCGGCGAACGCGGTGAACGGCGAGCCTGCACCGCCGTACTGCTTGTCGACGAGCAGACCCCAGTAACCGGCTTCGCCCAGCTCATCGAGAACGTTCTGCGGAACCTTGCGCTTCTCGTCGAGATTCGTGCCCGCGTTCACGTGCTTTCGCATCACGGTCAGCGAGTCGTCCATCACGCGCTGGACGTCGGCCGGCGGAGCAACTTGCTTGCTCTGGAAGAGCTCGATCGGGAGTTCACGATCCCAGATGGCGCGGTGCACGGGGCTGTTCACCGTCTGGAAACGCTTGGCGAACATCTCTTCGACCTGGTCGTCAGCCTTGTCGACCGCGCCCATGCGTCGAGCTTCGTCGTCGCTCTTGCCGCCCAGCTTCAGCGCCGTTTCGGCGAACGATGCCTTGTTGTCCTGGTCCTGCTCTTCGGCGACATTCTGCGGGTTCATGACACTCTCGCGAAAGGTGTTGGTGACGTGACTTAGTACTTAGTTATACACTACCGTCCTACCGGTCGGTAGATATTATTCTAACGAAATGCTCGCACGGGTCTAGTATTTGCCTAAGTCCCCTAGCGGTCATACATTGCGTCGATTTCTTTGGCGAAGTTCTGCTTCACCACATCCCGTTTCAGGCTCAATTTGAACGTCAATTCGCCGGTCTCGGGCGTAAAGCCGCGCGACAGCAGTTTGAACCGCTGCACCTGCTCGGCGTGCGAAACGTCTTTGAGCCGCTCCTTGATCCGCTCGGCGTAAATTGCATTCACTTCGGGATGCGCGAGCGCGTCGGCCGGAGTGAACACCGGAATCTGCCGCTTGATGATCTCGGCCCGCAGATTGTCGGGATCGGGCACGATCAGCGCCACGAGGTACTTCTCGGCATCGCCGAACACGGCCGCCTGGATGATCAGCGGATCTTCGGTCAGCAGACCCTCGATGTAGGTCGGAGCAATGTTCTTGCCGCCCGCGGTGACGAGCAGTTCTTTCTTGCGCCCCGTGATTTTGAGGAACCCGTCCTCGATCGCGCCGAGGTCGCCCGTGTGCAACCAGCCGTCGCGAATCGTTTCGGCAGTGTCCTCGGGCATGTTCCAGTAGCCGACCATCACGTGCGGGCCGCGGGTCAGAATCTCCCCGTCGTCCGCGATTTTCACTTCGACGCCGTCAATCGGCTTGCCGACCGTGCCCACGCGGTGGGCATCCATCGTGCCCGTGCTGATGACCGGCGAGCTTTCGGTCAGACCGTAACCCTGAACGAGCGTGACGCCGCTCTTCTTGAAGAACTCGTTCACGTGATCGGCGAGCGCGGCGCCGCCGGCACAGCACATCTTCACGCGACCGCCGAAGGTGGCCTTCAATGCGCCCGGCGCTTCGGCGAGTCCCTTGTCGTGTAGCGTGCGCATCACCTTGTCGAAGAAGTAAGGCACTCCATTGAGATAGTGCGGCTTGACGGCCTGGCAGTCGGGAATAATCTCTTCGCGGCTCGCACATAAGGCGAGTTCACCACCCGAGGCGACCCACAGGTAGTAATCGCTTGTGCGAGCGAAGATGTGTGATAGCGGCAACCAACTCAGCCGGACATCCTCGGGCTCGGCCGTAAACGCAAGCATTACTGCCTGGCAGTTTGAGGTGAGATTTCGATGCGAGAGCATCACGCCCTTGGGCTCGCCGGTGGTGCCCGAGGTGTAGAGGATCGTGACCAGATCGTCGGCGGTCGTTTTGGCGACGGCCTCGGCTTCGAGCTTCTTGCCTTCTTCCTCGGTGCAGGTGGCCGTGATCTCCGAGAGTTGCTGCACCGGCTGCCCGTGGATCTCGCCGTCCCACTTGTCGAACGAGACGAATTTTACATCCTTGGGAATCTCGGCCGCGGCGGCGGCCAGCTTCTGCCCTTGTTCTGGACCGGAAACGACGACGATCTTGGCGCCGCAATTGGCAATCTGCCAGGCGATCTGCGGACCGGTGAGCGTGGAGTGCACGGCCACGTGAATGCCGCGTGCCATGTGAATCGCCAGGTCGAGCAGGATCCACTCGTATCGATTTTCAGAGGCCTGCACGACGCGATCACCCGGCTTGACGCCGAGTTTCGCCAGGGCGGCAGCCAGCAGCCGGGCCTCGCGGGAAATGTCATTCCAGGAGAGGCTCTTGAATTCGCCGTCTTTCTTGAAGAGCAGGGCTCGCCGGTCTCCATCGGCGGCCACGCGGCTGCTGAACAATTGCGGAATGGTACTGGTCTGCTGCGCGTGCATGGCGATTCCTGCCTGAACTGAAGAAGCTGAAGTAGTTGGTGTGGCCCGGATCAGCGGCGGCTGAGATGGGGGAGACCCGCCGCGACCCGTCAACATATCACGGGAAATAGCCGATTGGTAGCGTGCGAAGCGTGCCAGCTTGGGGGAATTTCGCGCGATTCGCCGGAGCACCCCGGGGCGCAAAACAAGGCCGGCGCCTGAGCAGAGTTGTACTCAGACGCCGGCCGTTTGGTTTCGAAAACTGGCGACAGGCGGCTTAGACTCGCTCGAAGATCGTGGCGATGCCCTGACCCACGCCGATGCACATTGTGGCGAGGCCCGTTTTGGCGCCACGGTCGACCATGTTGTTAATCAGCGTGGTCGTGATACGAGCACCGCTGGCCCCCAGCGGGTGGCCAATTGCCACCGAGCCGCCCCGCACGTTCACTTTCGATTCATCCAGTTTCAGGGCTCGCATGCAGGCGATGGCCTGCGAGGCGAAGGCCTCGTTGAGCTCAATGACGTCGATGTCCGATAGCTGCATGCCGGCCCGCTTGAGGGCTTTTTTGGTGGCCGGCACGGGGCCGGTGCCCATCACCGCCGGATCGACGCCCACGATGGCCGTGGCGACGATTCGCACCAATGGCTTCAGGCCGAGCGATTTGGCCTTCTCTTCGGACATCACCAGCAAGGCCGCGGCGCCATCATTGAGCGGCGAACTGTTGCCGGCGGTCACAGTGCCCATGCCGGGCATGAAGGCCGGCTTCAGAGAGGCCAGGCTCTCCAGGCTGGCGTCGCCGCGGACGCATTGGTCGACTTCGACCAGGATGCGATTGCCAGCTTCGTCACGACCGTAGACCGGAATGATCTCACGCTTGAACTCGCCATTGGCGTGCGCCTTGGCCGCGAGTTGGTGGCTGCGGAGAGCAAACTGGTCCTGCTCCTCGCGCGAGATGCCTTGCGTCTGGGCGAGGAATTCGGCGGTGACGCCCATCGCCAGCGCACCCTTCGAGGTGCGGTGGAACAGCTTGGGATTCAAGTCGATGCCTGCATCCATGGCGATGTGGCCCATGTGCTCGAGCCCGCCGACGATCTGCACGTCTTCGAAGCCGGCCATGATGGCATGCGCGGCCTGGTTGATCGCCTGCAGGGCCGAACCGCAGAGGCGATTGACCGTGGTACCGCCGGTCTGAGCCGAGAGGCCGGCCATCAGGCCGACCACGCGAGCGGCGTTGAGGCCCTGCTCGCCTTGCTGTTGGGTGTTGCCCATCACGACGTCTTCGATCTCGTTGACGTCGACGCCGGTCCGTTCCACCAGCGCTTGCACGACCTGGACGGCGAGATCGTCGGAACGAACATCGCGGAAGACGCCCTTCTCCTTGTGAGCCCGACCAATGGGCGTGCGGACACAATCGACAATGACGGCGCGTTTCATTTGGTTCGCTACCTCACGAAAGTTATGGAGAAGGGGTGAACCCGGCGCTTAGGGCCGCGCTCGCAGCGTGCTCACAATTCTATCTGGTCGAACAACCCCAGCCGGATTAGTGGCCGAGAGCGCACGTTTACATGTCGTAGAACTTCTTGCCGGTCTTGGCCATTTCGAGCAGCATCGGCGTGGGCTTGGCTCGTTCGCCCAGGCTTTCAAACGGCTTGAGCAACTCGACGATCTTGGCCGCGCCGAGGGTATCGGCCCAGTGCAGCAGACCGCCCTTGTAGGGCGGGAAGCCGACGCCGAAGATCAGGCCCAGGTCGACGTCGCGCACATCGCGGACGACTTTCGCTTCCAGAATCCGGGTGGCTTCCAGCACCATCGGCAAAAACAGCCGGTGGGTGATCTGTTCCGGCGTGAACTTCTGTTCCTTGCGGACATATGTTTTCACGATGGCCTCGGCGGCCGGGTCGGGAGTGCCACGACCCTTGGAGTCCTTGTAGGCAAAGAAGCCGGCGCCGCTCTTCTGGCCGAGTCGACCAGCCTTGACCATCGCGGCCAGAATCGGCGAGGCCACGGTCCGGTCGGGGAATGCTTCGTACATTACGCGGCCGGCGTAGAAGGCCGTGTCGAGACCGACCACATCGTAGAGCGTGATCGGGCCCATCGGCATGCCGAATTCCTTGGCGGCCTTTTCGATCGCTTTCACTTCAGCGCCATCGGAGATCAACTCGAGCGCCTCGTTCATGTACGGCAGCAACAGCCGGTTCACCAGGAAGCCGGGGCCGTCGTTGACGACAATTGGCGACTTGCCGATGTTCTTGGCATAGGCCACGGCCGTGGCGACCGTTTCGTCGCTTGTCTTGGCTCCGCGGATGACTTCCACCAGCGGCATCTTCCGCACGGGATTGAAGAAGTGGATGCCGCAGAACTTGTCCGGCCGCTTCAGGCCTTCGGCCAGCTTGGTGATCGGAATCGTCGAGGTGTTCGAAGCCAGGATGGCGTCATCCTTCAGCAGCGGTTCGATCCGGGCATAGAACTGCTTCTTCACTTCAGGATTCTCGACGATCGCTTCGATCACCAGGTCGCACGGTGCGAGTTCGGCATCGACGGTGGCCGCATTCAAAAGGCCCGCAAACTCCACGGCTTTCTTGGCGTCGGGGCCGCGCTTGGTCTTGTCGAAGGAAACTTCGCTGAGCACCGAGCTAACGCCCTTGGCCAGCGCGGCGGGAACTGCGTCAGCAAGCATCACCGGTATACGGCGTTTGAGCGTGGCGGCCACGATGCCCTGACCCATGATGCCGGCGCCAATCACGGCGACCGACTTGATCTCGCCGGCCTTCACATCCTTGCGGTCGATGCCGGTGTCTTTCTTGTTGCGATCCGTGAGGAAGAAGATGTTCAGCAGCGAGCGATTGATCGGGCTGCCGAAAAGCTGGGCCATGGCCTTGGCTTCGGCGGCGCCGGCCGTGTCGGCATCCACACCGGCCGCTTCCATCATCAGTTCGAGTGCGGCTTGCGGGGCAGGGTACTTGCCGCCGGTGGCGCCCTGGATCATGGCCGAGGCCGTCGCGCCCAGAAAGCCGAGCTCGGTGTCGCTCATGTCGATCGGGCCGTTCCACAGCTCGCGATCCTTCTTCCACTGGCCCGACTTTTGTTCGGCGCGAATCACCTTGATGGCCGAGGCCAGCAGTTGCTCGGTCGGTACCAAGTCGGAGATCAGGCCCATCGACTTGGCGGCATTCGCGTCAATCGATTCGCCGCCGGTCACCAGTTCAATCGCGTTCGAGAGACCGAGCACGCGCGGGGCACGCACGGTGCCGCCCCAGCCGGGCAGTAGCCCGAGCTTCACTTCCGGAAAGCCGTAAGCGGCCTTCGAGTCACTCGACATGACCCGGCGGTCGCACCACAGCGCGAGTTCCGCGCCGCCACCGACGCACTGGCCAACGATGGCGGTGACGGTGGGGAAGGGCAACTTCGACAGCCGCTGGAACAGCTTGCGACCGGTGTTGCACATCTCTTCGATTTGCGCCTTGGGAGCGTCGATGTTGGCGACAAACTCGCGGATGTCAGCACCGACGATGAACACGCCCGGCTTGCCCGAGCGAATCACCAGGCCGGCCACGTCTTGGCGTTTTTCCAGCTCGTTCAGGTTCTTCTCGAGCTCTTCAAGCACAGCCCGCGAAAGTACGTTGGCGCTGCCGCGCGGATCGTCGAGGGTGAGGACCGCGATATCGCCGTCCTCGGTGCTGAGCTTCATATAACCAGCGTCGGCCATGATTCGATTACCCTTTGCCTGGCATCAAGCGGAGAAGTCGCTTCACGAGGGGACCCGCTAAATCAAGCCGGGCGCGAAGGACAGGAGTTTTGCAAACCGTTATTGATACCGCCGGGCCGGGCTCGCTTCAAGGGCCAGAAGTGGGCCAGCGGGCGGTGGGCGAATTTGACAATCCGGGCGGTCGCGCTATGTTACAACTCGCACCTTGAACACGTTTGGCATCCCCCAGCCCGCAAGGCGGTGAAACATGCTACCAGGACAGCAGATTGGGATTCTTTTGGTGGCTTTGCTTTTCTGGCAAGCGTGGCAGAGCTGCCTGCTGGCGGCGGACCCCCGGCCGGCGGTGAGCCTGGTCGTGGACTATGGCGATGGCGTGGAGTTGCGCTTTCGCGAGTTGCCCCACCGTGCCGGCATGACCGTTCTCGATGCACTAGCCGCAGCAGGTAAACATCCGCGCGGCGTTAAATTCGTGCAGCGCGGCCGTGGCGCCACGGCGATGATTACCGAGATCGACGGCCTTCGGAACGATCCCTCGGGAAAGAACTGGCTGTTCTCCGTAAACGGCAAGTCGGCCGAGGTAGGTTCCGGAGCTTACGAGCTCAAGGCGGGTGACGCCGTCTTGTGGGAGTTCAAACCCTACGAGTAGAATGTCGGGCGGAGTGGGCAGATGCCGATCGGCATCTGCCGAGGTGGACGATTCAGCACAGAGGAAGCAGTCGTGAAGCGCGAAGATCTCATCCGAGCGGCGGTATTCACAGGGTTGGTTGGCGTGGCCGTCACGGTGCGGCTGGTCAGCGAGACGCCGAACTTCAATGCCATCACGGCTGCCGCGCTATTCGCCGGCTTCTATTTCCGCAGTCGTCTGACGGCACTGGCCGTACCGCTAGTGACGATGGTCGTTTCTGACTACTTTCTCGGCGGTTACTCGAAGCCGATGATGCTCGCGGTGTACGCTTCGCTGTGCGTTCCGATCGCCTGGCGCGCGGTTTTGCAGCGCAGCCTGAATCCGCTCTCTGTCGGCAGTGGTGCCGTGTGCTCGTCGCTAGCGGCCTTCGCGCTCAGCAACTTCGCCGTCTGGTATGCCTGGTATCCGCAGACCTGGGAAGGCTTCACTCGTTGCTACCTGAACGCCGTACCATTCCTGGCGAACGCCATGACCAGCGACTTGCTGTTCACGGCCGCATTCTTCGGGCTATATGCCGTGGCGGCGCAGTTCCGTACTGAACCGGCAGCGACGGCTGTGGTCGCCGACCCTGCTTAAGGCCGCTCAATCGAGATGGCGGGAAAGACCTACCTGCCCGCCTGATCCATTTGCTCGCGATACCAGAGTTGCCATGCGCGGGCACGTTCTTCGGTCGTGATCGCCCGTCCATCGGCGGTCTTGGCCACGTCGCGTCCCGTCGTCCGTTCGAGACTGGCGATGGCGGCGGCTTGGACTTCCGTGCCATCGTTGAGCATCGTCATCAGAGCGGGCATGAACGCCGGGTCGCCGGTTTGCCCCATGGCCTGAGCGGCCTGGATGCGAACGGCGGTGTCGGCGCTGGTGGAGAGCTGCTCGAGCGATTTCGCCAGCTCCTGGCGGGCAGTAGCAGGCAAGTCAGACTGCTGGTAGGCGGTGAGTAGGCGCTGCACGTCCTGTACCTGTGACCGCGCGGCGTCGACGGCGCTTTGCGCCGAGTCGACCACTTCCGTGGCCTTATCGATCGCGCCGGCCGCTTGCAGTTGGGCCGCGGCCACGGCTTCGTCGACGCGGCCGTATTGTTCGGCCCAGCGCTGTTGAAGTTGGGCAACCGCGGCGTCGCGCTGTTGCTGGGCGAGCTCGCTGGCAGAGTAACCGGCTGCGGGGGGCCAACGCCGGGCGAGCTGCTCGGCCGCGGCCTTTTGCATGGCTGGTGTGCCACGCGACATGGCGACCAGCAGCACGGGGCCGGCCTGCTCCAGCGGCAATTCTTCAAGCGAGTTGATCGCTTCGAGTTGGGCTCCATTCGCGGCAGCCTTGGCGGACTCTGTAACGCCAATGGCCGCGTCGAAGGCAAGTTGCTTACCCTGGGCCTTGGCGTCATCCAGCGAAGCCGCGGCCACCTGGCGAACGTCGCTGGCGGTGTCCGAGGCGATCGCCGTCGCATCGTCGCGCAATTGCTGTGCGCTGTCGGCGGTCTGCGCCGCGGATTCTTTGAGGCCCTTGGTGCGGTTCTTCAGCTTGTCGAGCGACGCCGCCAGCGGATCGCCGGATTTGTCGGGGTTGTCGTAGCCCGCGTCCGCTTCGAGAAAAGGATTCGTGGGATTGGTGCGGCAGCCCACGAGCGTGAGCGCGGCAACAGTCAGCAGAACGCGCGCGGTGAAAGCCGCACGCTTGACCCATCCTGAGGGCATGACCATGGGCAAATCCTTTTGCCAGTCGGAGAGTGTTGTTGAATTTTCGTTGTCTGCGAGCGTTCATCCTGAACGGCCGCGTGCTGGTTGGGGTTCTAGTTGGCCGGTTTGGCTGCCGTCGACGTGGCAGCGGGCGTTGCCGCCGGCGGGACTGCGACCTCCGGCTTAGGGTTCAGCATGTCGCGAATTGTATCCATTTCTGGTTCGACGATTTCCAGGACCTTGTTGTCCGGTGTTTTGTTGACGTCGTCGAGTTGACCGTGCAATTGCGAGATCTTGTTGCGGATCTTGGCGATAAACTTCGAACCTTCCTCGTCTTTCTCGGCGGAGCGGCTTAACCCGCTCAGACCCATGTCCGCGCTGCGCAGGGCATACATCACGATCCGACGAGAGGGTTCACGCTTTTCCTCCACAGCGCGGGCCAGTTCCTGTTCGCAAATCTCGACAGTTTGATGACCGATCAGATTTGCCAAATCCTGATAGTTCACCTTGGCTTCGGGCGGAATGTTCAGGGTGTAGAACATCTGGGCCACTTCGCAACGCATGGTCAGCTTGGCATTCGGATCAAGCATGATCGTTCGCAATTCGGAGACAACCTGATTGTTCGGACCAGGGCTGCCGATTGCGGCCAGCGCCCGCGCGGCGCTGCGACGCATGAAGTTGTGGGCCGAGTCGCTGCGACCGGCCGGGGGTTCGGGCTCAGCCAGGATCTTGAGCAACAAACCCGACAGCGGGGTAACGACGTTTGGGGGCAGTGCCTTTTCTTCGGCCAGGCGAGTGATGCCAATCAGGGCGGCGGCCTTGAGGTAATCCGCGTCGGAGTTCGGAGCAGCTAAGGTCCGGCCGAGTGCCAGTAGCGCTTCGCGATGCGGCTTGATCGCTCCCGGCACGTCGCTTTCATTCAGGTCGGCCAACATCAGCATCGCATTGTATTTCGCGGCCGGCGGGAATGTCTTGCTGGAACCAGTGGCAATCGCGTTTGCGTACTTGTACACGACTGAGTTCAGATAATCGTGGCCAGGCGTTTTGCCCACACCACGCACGATGTTGCCATAGTCCTTGCGCAGGTTCGGCACGGTCATCCCGTCAGCTGGCTTCATAAAGCTGCTGCGGAAAAAAGGATCGATGTAAGAATCGATGATCTTCTTGTCCGCTGGGCTGGGCGTTCCAGGCGCGCTGATGATCTTACGGACATCGAGCACGCCGACAGCAGCGGCGCTCTGAAGCGAAAACGCCAGCGCGCAGGTCCCGAGCAGACCAACAAGCGAAAGTTTCCGACCGGCGTTGCGCAACATTCGACGAGACATCGATCCGGTGAACCTCTTCAGCAAAGCGAACCCCCAGGCGCCAGGTCGGCGCAAACTGAAATGTGGCTTGGGGTTCGAAAAATTCCTACCCCTAGGGTACCACCGCCCGCTAGAATCTGTCAAGTTTGGCCGGTTCGCATGGCGGTCTATCTGTCAAGGGCTGCTAGCATTCGGGCGATGTAGGCCCAATTAAACCTCGCAAATTACCGCGATGACTCTCCTTTATACCGACCCATCCTTTCTCGAGCACCGAACCGGCAGCCACCCCGAGCGCCCCGAGCGACTGATGGCCATCACCCGTCAGCTCGAGCGGACCGGCCTGGATCAAAAGTGCACGCGACCGCAGTGGAATCCGGTATCGCCGGAGCGGCTAGAGCGGGTACACAAGTTGGCCTATGCCGACGTGGTCCGGCAATTCTGTGCCGCGGGCGGCGGGCACATCGAGGAGGATACACTCTGCAGCGAACGCTCATACGACGTGGCCTTATTGGCTGCCGGGGCGGCCTGCGACGCAGCGGCCCGGGTGATCGGAGGGCCGGAAAAGCAGGCCCTGTGTCTGGTCCGACCGCCGGGGCATCACGCTCTGGCCGATTCACCGATGGGCTTTTGCTTGTTCAACAACATCGCGCTGGCTGCGCGAACGGCTACTCGCGAGTTCGACTTGAATCGAGTGCTCATCGTCGATTGGGATGTGCACCACGGCAATGGCACCCAGGCTCAGACCTGGACGGATCCCCAGGTCGGTTTTTTCTCGGCCCATCGCTGGCCGTTCTATCCAGGCACGGGGCGGGCCGACGAAACGGGGACCGGCGACGCGCTGGGCACGAAGCTCAATCTGCCGCTGGAATTTGGGACACCGCGCGAGCGGTATCTCGACCGGTTTCGTTCGAATCTGGAGAAGATCGCTCAGCGGATGAAGCCGGAGTTGGTGCTGATCAGCGCCGGTTTTGACGCGCATACCGACGATCCGGTTGGATCGCTCGGGCTGGAGACGGACGACTTTGCCGTCTTGACCGATGCGGTGCTGGACATCGCGGACGAGTTTGCCGGCGGCCGCGTGGTGAGTGTTCTGGAAGGCGGTTACAACACGGGCATCCTTGCCGGCTGTGTGGAGACGCACTTGCGACATCTGCTGGCCCGCGAGAGGCAGAGCCAATCGTAACCCGATCCCCCGCGACGGGCTGATCTCAATTTGCCGGATGCTCAGGCGATTCCCTTGAGACCGGAAACACCGACCAAGCGCGCTCGTGCGGGCAAGTCGGTTCAGTGCGCGCGTTCTTTGACGACTGAGACGGGTCCCTCCGGTAACGGATGCTTGCACTAGCGCGAATTTGCTCGGGGCGCTAAGCGCGGCCGGTCGATCGGTGAAATAACTTACGCGCCGCATAACGGAGTCTTGCGGCGCAAACGTCACGGAGGAAGCTTAGGCACCCCAGCGATGGACCGATCCGCCCTTGCCGCCTGCGCTCTGTTGCTTGCCCCGGTCGCGATTTGCGCCGGCTGCGGCGTCAAGCAGGAACCGCCGGCCTCGAGCCCCGCACCGCTGGTGCTGGCCGAGCTGCAGTCGCTTTCGCCAGGCCCCTGGCGAGCGGAAGGCAATCGCGTTACGCCAACCTCGCTTGAGGAGGTTGAACCGGCCTGGCCTCGAGCAGTCGAGACGTTTGGCGATGATGCCCGCGATCTGGATCGCCGCATGCATCAAGGTCCGGAGACCGGCTACCCGCTTGAAGGCGAAGTGATCAAGCCCGCGGCAGAGCCAACGGTCGAGCAACCCGGCGACGTCCCGAGCGAGCTCGCCCCGCAGGATTCGGCAGACGCCGCTTCGCCGCAGGCAGCAGCGACTGTGGCCGGGCCAGAAGCCGGGCCCATGCTCGAAAGTCCGCAACCCGCGGTGGAAGTTCCCTTGAGCGCGCCGGCAATCGTGAACAATTCGGCCGAGCCGCGTACGCTGGGCGAGATCCTCGCCCCGACGAACTTGCAGAGCGAACGGTTGCCGACGACGATTGCCCCGCTGCCCGAAGAACGCGGGCAGCTCCCCTGGGCCGAGGCGCGGACAGGCAGCCCCGAGATGCAGTCGGTGCTTGAGCAGGCCGAGCAGCGTCTGCGCGAAGGCTTTCGGTTGGCCGATCGGCAAGCAATTTTCCTGGCACGTGGTGAGTTCATTGCCGCGCTGGAGCTGATCTGCCAGGCGAACGATCTGCGTCACAACACACAGTTCTATTCGCAGGCCCTGGTGTCTGGTCTCGCGGCGCTCGACGAAAGCCGCGACTTTGCTCGCGCCCGGCCGACCGGAAAAACGCTCGATGTGGTTCGCATCAGCAGTGGTCATCGTACGAAGATTCTCTCGGCAGAGGAGTGCGCCACGATCTCGCCGCTGGCCGCCGCGAAGCGCTATTACGCTTATTCGCAGGAGCAACTGGCGGGCGCGACTGCCGGCGAGCCGCGGTCGTCGATCGCGCTGTACGGCCTGGGACGCCTGGCAATGGCCGCGGGCGAAGCGGCTCCGGCTGAGCGGATGGAACACAGCGCGCGGGCGATGGTCCTGCACCAAGCGGCACTGATGGCGGACCGGAAGAACTACCGCGCGGCCAACGAGTTGGGCGTGCTGCTGGCCCGACATGGCGACTACGACAGCGCACGAACGCTACTGCTGCACAGCGTGCGACTCTCACCGCATCCGTCGACCTACCGCAACCTGGTCGTGGTGCACACGAAACTTGGCGAGAAGGAATTCGCCCAGCAGGCCTCGCAGCACGGCCTGGCGCTGGAGCGAGCTGGCGTGCGCAGGAACGGCCCGGCGGTTGCCTGGGTCGACCCGACGACCTTTGCCAGCACGGCGCCCCCTTCAACCACCTCGGCCATGCCGCCGGTGGCCCAGCACCAGCCGCAACCTGCGACCAAGGCCGAAGAGAAGAAGCCGGTGGAAACGGCGGGCAAGGGATTCAGCGATTGGCTTCCCTGGAAATCACGCCGCTAGGAATTCTGGATCCAGAACGAACATGACGATCTCGCCCAAAGTAATCTTCGGTCGCGTCCGGCAGAGCCTGACGGCGCACTTCGGTAAGCTGGCTATTGCCGGCTCGATCGGCGTGCTTCTGGCCGGTGCCATGGTCTGGAAGTCGGCCCCTACCCACGCGGAAAAGCGGCAGCGTCCTGCCAGTGAGCAAACGGTGTGGCACGCTCGGGCCCCTTGGCAAGCGCCCTACACAACCGGCGAAAACAGCGTCCAACTTTGTCAGCACGTAACCCCCGCATCGCCGTGCCCTACGCCCGCGGTCGACTGTGTGAACGATTGCTGCAAAGAGTCACGTGGCTGGAAGCATAATCTGGGGCCGGTGCCCGACTTCCAGCAGTACTCCCAGGGAGAGTATGTCGGTCGCGCGCGGCTGCCCCACGTGGCGACGTATCGCCTGCGAGTGGACGACTCGCTGGAGTTTGTGTTTCGCGTGACACGAGACGAGATCCCCAACGCCTATGAGATCAACGTTGGCGATGAACTGATTGTCGAATCGGCGACCGACCAGAACCTGCGGCGCAATCTGATCGTGCTGCCTGATGGCACCATCACCTTGCCACTCCTGGGTCAAGTGCGCGCGGCCCATCGCACGGTCCCGCAATTGAAAGAAGACCTCGATCAGCAGTATCGCAAGTTCTACAAAGTGCCCTCGATCACGGTTACGCCCATCAAAGTCGACACGCAGCTCGAAGACTTGCGATACACGGTCAGCGGTCGATCCGGCTTCGGCGGGCAATTCCTGAACAGCAAGGTCACGCCCGAGGGAACCGTGCAATTGCCGGCCGTGGGGTCGGTGCCGGCGCAGGGATTAACGATCGACGAGTTCTCGCGCGAGCTGAATGCCCGATTCGCCGAAAAGATCCAGGGTGTCGAGGTAATTCCGGTGCTGCGCGAGCGGGCACCGCGATACGTATTCGTGCTGGGTGAAGTGCGGCTGCCGGGCCGTTACACGCTCGAAGCGCCCACGACCGTGATGCAAGCGATTGCGATGGCCGGCAGCTACAACAACGGCGCCCACATCGCACAAGTTGTCGTCTTCCGCCGGGCCGACGACTGGCGATTGATTGCCACGACGGTCGATCTGCGAAACACGTTGCTCGGAAAGATCCCCTGTCCTCAGGGAGAAATTTGGCTCAGCGATGCCGACCTGGTGCTTGTGCCGAAGTCGCGCATCCTGTGGACGACCGACATGATCGAGTTGTTCTTCACGAAGGGACTTTACGGCGTGATCCCGTTCTCGGGCAGCTACTCGTACACAAACTTCACCGAGATCGGATCGCTCGGCGGTTGAGCTAACTCACCGCGCGCGAGTCTCCAGCAACGGCCGAGGGCTTTGCTTCGCTGCCCAGGCAACGGCCAATCTGACGAACAGCTTGCCGCAGGCGGTTTTCGTTTTCGACCAGAGCGAGCCGCAGGTAACCTTCGCCCGCCGGGCCGAAACCGCTGCCAGGGCTGACGGCAACGTCACCCTCTTCGAGCAGCTTCGTGGCGAAGGCCATCGTGTCCATCCGGCTCGCCCAAGGTTCGGGAATCTTGGCCCACACGAACATGCCGGCGCGGGGCGGCGTAACTTCCCAACCGATACGGCGCAGTCCGTCGACCAGTACGTCGCGACGCCGTTGGTAGAGATAACTCTGGGCCTCGACTGCGGCGTCCGTATGACGCAGGGCCATGATCGCTGCGATCTGAATCGGTTGAAACATGCCGTAGTCGTAGTACGTCTTGATCGTGCCGAGAGCGCGGACCATTTCCGGGTTGCCGCAGCAGAAGCCGACGCGCCAGCCGGCCATGTTGTAGCCCTTGCTCATCGTCGTGAACTCAACGCCCACCTCCTTGACACCGGGCACCGAGAGAAAGCTCGGCGGCAGATAGCCGTCGAAGGCGACGTCGGCATAGGCAAAGTCGCTGATCACCATAAACCCGTAGCGGCGGGCCAGCTTCACCACGTCGACATAGAACTCTCGTTCGATTGTCACGGCCGAGGGATTGTGCGGATAGTTGACGATCAGCAGCTTCGGCTTGGGATACAGATGTTGGCAGGTATAAGCAATGTTCGAGAGGAACTTCTCACTGTCGGCCACTTCCAGCGCGATCACATTCGCCGCAGCCAACGCCACTGCATACACGTGCACGGGGAAGTACGGGGCCGGCACGATGGCCGTATCGCCCGGGCCAACGAGCGAGAGGCAGATGTGGCTGAAGCCTTCCTTCGAGCCCAGGCAGACGATCGTCTCATTCTCGGGATCGAGCCGCACGCCGTACTTCTTCAAATACTTGCTGGCGATCTCGCGGCGCAGGTTCGGAATGCCCGTCGCCTTGCTATAGCCGTGATTGCGCGGATCGCGCACAGCCTCGACCAGCTTTTCAATCACCAGGTCCTCGGGCGGATCCGAGGGATTGCCCATGCCGAGGTCGATGACGTCGTCGCCGGCGCGGCGCTTCTGATACTTGACGGCATTGATCCGGGCAAAGAGATACGGTGGCAGCCGCTTGACGCGGTCGGCCAACTCGATTTGAAAGGGGGCCGTGTTTTCGACCGGGTTGTCGGCTTCGTTTTCGTGACTCATACGGGCCCTTCGGCTCGGACCAGGAACAGAACAATCCGGCCGCGGCTCGGGACCCGCGTGTCCCGACGCAACTCATCGCACGGCCACTGTTTAGCATACCGCAGCAGTGCAACCGGCGGAACTGCTCCCCAGCGGGCCAGTCATGCTGTTCCACCGACGCCGGCACCAGGGAACGACACCCGGGTGGCAGCGGAAGTTCGCCCGCGAAGCGATTTTCGCGCCTACCGCTTGAGCACCCGGGGCGTGGGGGTACCCGGGCTGATGGTCGCATCGGGGGAGCCGGGCGCGGCCTTTTTGGCGGTTCGAATTTCGCCGGTCAGGAAATTGTCGACATGCGACTTATCGCGCAGTTCGTCGAACGCTCTGGCCATGGCGAGCCGCAACTTCTTCTCCTGAATGTCCGCGTGGAGCAGCTTTTTGACTTCTTCGAAGTTGGTTGCGATGGGCTTAACTTGCCCCTCGTAGAACAGGATCACATAGGCGCCGCCAACTTGCAGAATGCCGGATAGCGGGCTCTCATCGGTCAGTGTGAACGCTTCTTTTTCGAGCACGGGCTGTCCGCCGAACTTCTGAATCGGCGGGACCTCGCCCCGTAGCGAGCGGCTGGCGACTTCCATCGAATGCTCCGCGGCAAGGTCGCCAAATACTTTGACTCCATAGCCCGGGGGGCCTTCCTTGCGTTCCTTGGCCAAAGCCTCGCGACACTGGTCCCAGACTTCCTGAGCGCGGCGATGATTATTGAGCACGATCGCTCGACAGCGAATCTTCGGTCCATAATTGGCTTCGTATCCGCGTTCGAGATCCTCGGGCGTAACCTGCACGGAATTGCCTACGAGTTTTTTGAGTGCGGCCGATGGCCAGACTTCGTCGCGAATGTAGACGTCTTTGCTGACGCCTTCATTGGCCGTGATGTGTTCGATCCAGCCGGCGACGTCGGGCTTGCCGGCTTCGTCGACCTTGTTCATGGCTACGGCGGCCCGTTCGATCTCGGCCTGTAGATCCGCATCGCCAACCTGGATGTTTTTCTTCTTGAGGGCCTGATCGATCATCTTGCGATTAATCGTGCCTTCGAGGACATCGTCGCCGTAGCGCACGAGGCACTCCTCGGCCAACTCACGAATGCTGATCTGGTGGCCGTTGATCACGGCCGCCACTCCGGGTGCGCTGTTGCGCTTGGTCGGATCGGCAAAGAAGTTTTCGACCTTGGCTTCCGTCTGTAGTTGCTTGAAGACATCGTTGGCCGCGGTGCGTAATTTGCGTTCGCGAATCGCATCGTACAGGTGCGGTTCGACCTTGGCGCGGTCGATGCCCTTGGTCGCCGGCAGATGCTCTTCGCATTTGATGAACACGTGCAGGTTGCCGACCTTGACGATCTGCGAGATCTCGTTCTTCTTCAGGGCGAACGCCGCGGCTTCCAGATTCGGATCGCCCATGTGCCGGCGAATCGGCTGGATCAGGCCATAGGCGCTTGCGCTGTTGGAGTCTTGCGAGTGATTCTTGGCGAGTGCGCCAAAATTGCCGGGATCGGCCACGGCCTGCGCATGGATCGAGCGGGCTTTGGCCTCGTTCTCGATCGCGATGAGGCGAACTTTAACGCCCGGTCCGAACTCGCTCTCGAAGGCTTCGTCGAGTTCGCGGCGGGTGATTTGCATCTGGTCCTTGGCCAGCTCGCGCAGGGCGAGCGTGGGCCAGATAATGTCTTGTGCGTAGCGATCTGCCGAGATGCCGCGTTCTTTCTGGAGAACGCCCAGCCACTGCTCGCGGCCCATCTGGAACTTCTTGGCCATGCGTTCGATCTCGGCATTCACATCCTCATCGCTGATCGCGATTCCCCGACGCTGGCAGCTCACCAGAATCAGCGTGCGATGAATGATGCTGTCGAGCACCTCGTTGCCATAGTGCACCAGGCATTCATCCGCCAGGTCTTCACGCGTGATCGGTTCTTTGTTGACGACGGCCGCAACCGGGTTCTTGCGGGGCGCTTCGGCGGCCGTGCCTTGCGGCGGAACGGGAGCCGTCTTCCTGGATTGATCGATAGCCGTGGCTTGCTTCACGGGATTCTGCTTCGCGGCGCCACGCGGTGCTTGAGCGGCGGCAGGCTCAGCCGTCCAGTTCCAGCGCACCAGGCCGCAAACGATCAGAACGACGATGCCGCTGGCGAGCCAGCCAAGGCGAGTAAGACGAGGCGAGCGCGGTTCGTGCGTGGCGCGTTGGTTGCCATCCATAGCAAATCTCCACGTGCTGGCGGGACCCGACTCGAGCGGGTCAGTGTTCGGGGGAAGCGCGGCCATCCTGGCCGGTCAGGGCAGGCACTATAGAAGTTGCCGCCACGATGGGTCAAGACGAATCGCCAGGCCTAAGACGGCCGGCAATCGCGTGATCCAGGCAGAATTCGCTAACAGCGGTCGGTGGCGAATCTTACTTCGCGGCCTGGGCCGATTCGACGGCTCGCCGCACATCCGCCGGCCGGTTCGTGATGATGCCGTCAGCGCCAGCTTGCACAAGCGCTACGGCCCGGGCCGGATCGTCGACCGTCCAGACCCAGGCTTTCCAGCCGCGGTCGTGGATCTGGCGGATCGTCTCGGGCGTGGTGTACTTGTCTTCCCAGCCAACGACCGTGGCCCCGGTTTTGGCGACCTGGTCGAGTTTCTCGGCCGTGACTTCCTCATGGCCGAGTGCTCCGAGCACCAGCTCCGGGGCGATCTTGTGGCAGTCGGCCAGGTAGTCCCAGTCGAATGCTTGCACCACGACGTTGTCGATCAGCTTTTTGTCCCGAAGCAGCTTGACGCAAGTGGCGGCGTCGCCGTGCTTGCGTTCGATGAGCGTCATGGAACCGTTCTGAATAGCGTCGATCGATTCGTCCAGCCGGGGGAGCTTCGTACCTTTGAACTTCGCGCCGAACCAGAGGCCGGCATCGAGCTGTTCGAGTTCGGCGAGGTTTTTTGTGGTGAGCTCGATCTTTTCGCCGCCCCACAACTTGCTGGCGTTCGTCGTGCGGTCGAGATGCTTGTCGTGAAACACGACGGGCACGCCGTCAGCCGAATGCAGGTAATCCAGTTCGACCAGATCCGCCCCGGCCTGCACGGCGGAGATGAACGCGGGCAGGGTGTTTTCCGGAGCGACTTTGCTATCGCCGCGGTGAGCGATGATCAGCGGGCCCTGGTGATTGACCCGATCTCGGGCGAGCGGGGCTTTCGCGTCAGCCCGCAGAGGTTGTTCGTTGGCAGCCAAGATCGCAACTCCCAGAATCAGTCCGCTGGCAATCGTCCGCAGCATGATGGTCACCTTGAGTAACGGGAGGATGATTGGTCGCGGGTTCCCTCCTTAGAAAACGTGCGCTGCCTGCGCTCCTCGATAAACACGCGAAGTATCAACTCAATCGCCGCGAAGAGTTAGGGTTTCGAGCTTCTTGGCAGGGAACCCTCGCAGGCGCTTCGGGCTAATATCGGCCTCCGCTAGTTTTCCATGACTTCGGTTTCTTTGGCGGTGGCCATGTCCGTGGCCATGTTTTCGAACTTTTTGGTCAGCTCCTGGACCTCTTCCTTCAGCGTGTCGCGTTCGTCCTCGGTCATGAGCTTGTCCTTCTGCTCCTGATCCGCGGACTTGTTTGCATCGCGGCGCACGTTGCGCACCGAAATCTTCGCTTCTTCGGTCAGCTCGCGAATGCGCGCACCGAGCTTCTTGCGAACCTCGGTCGAAAGCGGCGGGACGTTGATGCGAATCAACCGGCCGTCGTTCTGCGGATTAAGGCCTAGCCCGCTCGCCAGTACGGCTTTCTCGATGTCCTTGAGCGTGCCAGGATCAAACGGGCGGATGACGATTTGCGTGGGCTCGGGGGCACCGACCGAAGCGATGGCTTTGATCGGGGTGGGCGAACCATAGACTTCCACGCGCAAAGAATCGACCAGGCCGGGGTTGGCCCGCCCCGTGCGAATGCCGGCCAGGTCGCCCTTGAGCTTGGCGAGGGCCTTTTCCATGCGGTCTTCAGTATCGAGCAGGATTTCGTCGGCGCTCATGATGACTGGCCTTTCCCTCTTGAGACGAACTACCGCGAATTCCTCGCGGCATGTCTCCAAGCAGGCTATTTGGTGACGGCAACCTGGCTGCTGATCAGCGTGCCGATCTTGGCGCCGCTGGTCGCGCGTTCGATGTTGCCTTCCTTCTTGTAGTTGAACACCAGGATGGGCATGTCGTGCTCCATGCACTGGGTGATCGCGGTCGAATCCATCACGCGCAGGTTCTGCTCACGCACGGCGTTGTAGCTCAATTCGCTGTAGAGCAGGGCGTGGGGGTTCTTTTCCGGATCGTCGCTGAACACGCCGTCAACCCGCGTGGCCTTGAGCAGGATGTCCGCTTCGAGCTCGAGCGCACGCTGCGCCGCGGCCGTGTCCGTGGTGACGAACGGGCTGCCGGTGCCGGCGGCCAGGATCACGATGCGGCCCTTCTCCAGGTGCCGGCGGGCACGACGGCGAATGTACGGTTCGGCCACACCGTCCATCCGGATGGCGGTGAGGAGCCGGGTTTCGACCCCCATCGACTCGATGGCATCCTGCAGCGCGAGGCCATTGATCACGGTGGCCAGCATGCCCATGTAGTGCGCCGTGGCCTCCTGAATGCGGGAGTTGCCGGCGCGGAACTGAGCGCCGCGGAGGATGTTTCCGCCGCCAATGACAATGGCGATCTGCACGCCGCGCTGAGCGGCTTTGCAGATCTGAGTGCCAATGGCCACGACTTCTTCCATGGCGATGCCCCGTTCGCCGGCATGCGCGAAGCTTTCGCCGGAAAGCTTGAGTACGATGCGGCGATAAGGCCCGGCTCCGGGGGGAATTGCTGGGTCAGCCATGTTCGCAGAACTCCGCTAGAGGCATCGAGTCGTGGTCTTCGGTCTTACTTGCCAAGTTCCCAGAGCGTGAAGCTCTTGATCTTCATGCCGTTGTCCTTGGCGAACTGGCCGACCGTCTTCTTGTCGTCTTTGACGAACGGCTGTTCGAGCAAGGCCCGCTCGGCGTAGTAGTTTCGCAAGCGACCTTCGACCATCTTGGGAATGATGTTGTCCGGCTTGCCTTCGGTCTTGGCCGCGGCGCTGAGGATCTCGCGTTCCTTCTCGATATCTTCGGCCGGGATGTCTTCCTTGGCGAGTACTTGGGGGGACATCGAAGCGATGTGCAGACAGACATCCTTAGCGGCCTCGGGCGTGCCGCCTTCGACTGCGATCAGCACGCCCACGGTGCGGCCCGCATGATGGGCGTAGCCGGAGGTCTTGCCGTCGATGCGCAGCACGCGGCCGACCTTGAAGACTTCGCGAATTTTGTTGGTCAGGTCGTTGAGCTGTTCGCCGAGCGTCTGGCCGCTCTTGGAGGGCGAGGGCTCGGCGAGGAGCTCGTCGCCCGAGGCAGCGCCCTTGCCAGTGGCCAGTTGCTTGGCCAGGTCGGCGGCCAGTTCGATGAAGTCAGCGCTGGCGGCCACCGGCGCGCTTTCGCAGAGGACTTCGACCAGGGCGCCGACGCCTTTTTCCCAATCGGTGAACAGACCCATGCGGCCGAACGCGGTTTCGCGGTCGGAGCGGCTGGCCTGAACCTTGATGTTGTCTTTGCGGAGCCACTCGATGGCCGCGGCCTCGTCACCCTCGGTTGCTTGGAGGGCTTCTTTGCACTTGCCCATCGGCAGGCCGGTTTTGTCGCGGAGCGACTTCACGGCCAAAGCTTTGATTTCCACCATGTCATAAACCTCGTGTCTTCGATCTACAAATTGTAGGTTTGAATCTAGTGATTGGTCGGGTCGGCGGCGTCGCTTCTCGGTGATGGTTCACCGGTCGTCACGGCCACCCAACTTGAAAAAAGCCAGCGATCGTCAGCCAGGTGGCTGCAACAACAACGGCTGCGACTACACGGCGCCTTCGGACTTCATCCGTTCGACTTCGGCAGTCGTGCCGCCCTTGCCGGCCAGGATGGCGTCGGCCAGTTGCTTCACGATCAGTTCGATCGAACGAATGCTGTCGTCGTTGCCCGGAATCGGCAGATCGACCGTATCCGGATCGCTGTCCGTATCGATCAGAGCAACGGTCGTAATTCCCAGGGCATGCGCCTCGCGAATGGCGTTCTTTTCCTTCTTGGGATCGATCACGACCAGGCACTCTGGCAGGCGATGCATCGTGCGAATGCCGTGCAGATTGCGGTACATCTTGCGATATTCCCGCTGCAGGGCCGACTGCATCTTCTTGGAGTAAGTGCCGAGCTGTTCGCCCGAGCGAATGGCTTCGAGTTCTTCCAGGCGGGCGAGCCGATTGCGAATCGTGCGGAAGTTGGTGAGCGTGCCGCCGAGCCAGCGATCGCTGACGTAGGGCATCCCGCAACGCTCGGCCTCGCGTTCGATCGTTTCGCCGGCTTGCCGCTTGGTGCCCACGAACAGCACGAGGCTGTTGTTCGACGCGACTTGTTGGAGGTACTTCTTGGCCCGCAACAGACCGCGAATGGTTTCGCGGACGTCGATGATGTGAATCAGGTTCTGCCGGGCATAGATATAGGGCCGCATCTTCGGGTTCCAGCGGCTGGCCCGGTGCCCGAAATGTACGCCCGCTTCGATCAACTCTTGAACTAGTACTGGTGCTGCCACAAATAACTCCTCTAGAGGCACACCGGCTCTTGCCGCCCGATGACTGAGAAGGTCGTGCTGGCGGGACGTCCGGCGTTCAAAGAAACCTCGGCCTGGTGGATTTTTATATGCCGACTCCCCGGGCCGTTCGGGGTTCAGGCAAGCCAACCAGTGTAAGGGTTTGGACTTACTGCGTCAATTGGCGTCTCGCTGCCGCGAATTGCTGGGATCTGGAGTTTTACACTTGGGGTCGGCGCGCGGAAGGAGGCAGAACACTCACTTGGAGGGTTTTGGCGCCACAGCCTTCGGTCGAGCCGGGAAGTCAGTTTTAAAGGGGGGTTAGACACGGGATACAGTTCCGACGGCTAAGCGACCGAAGGCTGCAACACGCGGGGCGCTACCGATTGCCGGGTCGTTTCTTGAAACAAGGTGTATGAACCTTGGCTCGCACCGCCAAGCTGTTCGAGTCCGCTTTCTTCCGAGCAAGCGCGCCCGCCACCTGTTCAATGCGCATCGAGCACTTTCACAAGAGCGTCAGCGTTTTTCCGCGACGCTGGGTACCAGGCGAATCGGAGGGTGGCACGTCCCTGAGGTACGAAGGGCGTGCTTGAGATTCACACGCCCATCGCCAGGGCTCTGGGCATGCCACCCAACTTTTGCATCATGGATTCCCAGCGGCGCTTCACATTTATCGGGCGGTCCTTCGAACATCGGTGAGTTGAGCTACCGACGATGCACTCCCCTTTCACCCCAGACCGGCCGGTCCCTGGTGCTGTCGGAGAGACGTCTACGTTTCGACATAAGCTTTGCCAGCGTGCCTTTCTTCACGCTTCGCATTGCTTGCTCCGCCGCATTGCGAGGCCAAACCGAAACTGCCTTCGCGTCGGTGGCATTCACATCGAGACGTTTCTGTCAGATCGTCGTGCCAGGATCGAGTCTGCCAGAAAGCCTGGCCATATTTCAAGCGCGCAAACAGGCCACTGGAAGAAATAGTTCACCGCAGAGGCCGCGGAGGTGCGCAGAGGGAAGACCGAGGATCCACACAGGGAAAGACCAGAAGTGTAGGATTGTCCGAGGAAGAAGAGGTTTAAGAGTCGGAGAAGTGTGGATCGTGTGTGCGCGCGGATCGTGCGCGGGAAAGTTAAAAATTTTTTGTTTTTTGGAGCAGAGGTTTCACCGAAAGCGACTACCGCGCGGGTGAGCGGAGAAAGGCCACGAGATCGCGGAATTCCTGATCGGTGAGCTGAGCCGGAAGTCCCTCGGGCATCAGCGATGTTGGCAAGGGGCGGCGCGATTCGATTTCGGCCGCTTTGAACTGGGTGAGCTTGCCTTCGGCGTCCGCGTAGGTCTGCTCACCGGTCGCGAGTTCGTCGACCAGGACGCCCGTGAGCGATTGGCCGGCGGTAGTGAGCACGATCCAGGAGACAAATTGCGGAGCGATCTCCTGGCTCGGGCGCACGATCGATTCGACCAGTCGCCGCTCGTCGAGCACGCCCGTGGTGGCGGTCAGTTCGGGCCCGATCCTGGCGCCGCGGCCGGCGACCTGATGGCACCGCGCACAAGCCGCGGCGCGTGCGTGGTAGAAGATCCGCTGGCCGGCCTCGGGATCGCCCTTCGCGCCGTCCACGTGGAGCAGACTCAACCAATGATCGACGTTCTGGGTGGCCGGGTTGGCACTTGCCGGCGCTGCAGGTGGCACTGGCTGAAGGATTCGCGCGACAAGTTCTTGCGCGTCTGGAAATCGCTCGGCAACGACGTTCAGGGCTGATTTGGCAGTGGGATCAAGCGATGCCGCTCGGAGTGAGCGAAGCGACTCGTTTCTGAGCGCGAGATCGTCACTTCCGGCAAGTTGGAGCAACGACTGAAGGGCCTGAGGCGTATCGGGCGAAATGCCCACGATCGCCTCGGCCCGCAGGCGGGTGGCGAAGTCCGCGGATGTAGCGATGTCGATCAGCAACTGGTTGCGGGAGTCGAGCTTGGAATCGCGCAGCGAGCGGACTGCTTCGAGTTGGATCGCCGGATCGCTGCTCCCCAAATATTCGCGAAACTTGTCGAGCGTGAGCAAGGGATGGTCGGGCCGAAGCATCCGAAGGGCCCACCGCCGGGCTTCGGGGCTTGTCTCCTGGTTCTCGAGGGCCCGGACAATGTATTGTTCGCCGGCCCATTCATCGGAAGGCTCGCGTTGGACGCCATCGAGACGTTCGAGAGCCGCGAGATAGCCGCCGAAGATGCGTTCGGTGGCGGGGCCGACGGCCAGGGCGGCTGTGAGCTGGTCGCGAAATTCGGTGAGGCGTTCTTCGCCGACCCACTGCACCGCGGCGAAGCGGACGTCGGGATCCGTGTCCTTTAAGAACGAAGCGAGCAACTTGGAGCCGCCGGGCACGTGATATTCGCGGAGGATCAGCAGCGCGGCCAGACGCTGCTGGGCCGAGAGCTTGTCAAGATCCACATTGGCGTCGATCGTGCCTAGTCTTGCCAGTCCGTGCCGGGCGGCCTGGGCAACGAACGCATCGGAATCGCTAACAGCCTGCCAGGCAGCCTCTTCGAGAGTGGGGTCTGCGGAATTGCGAAGCACCTCAGCGCGAATTCTCGCAGACGATTCGTTCTCGTGGAGTTGCGACAGCTTCACGGCTGTACCCAACACGCGCACGGCCGCCGAACGAACGTTCACGGATTCGTCCTTGTGCAACGCATTCACCGCCGGTCCGGATTCACCTGCACTGTGTAGGGCCTCGATTGCGAGCGCTCGAACCTGCGGCGGGAAGTCGGCCCCTGCGGCGAGTGGCCGCAGATATGCGAAGTATCCGCGGCCGCCGGCGGCAAGCTTTTTGGCAGCGGCCTCCCTTGTTGGGCGATCGGCGGACAGAACCATCTTGGGTAAGGGGCCGCTTCGCTGCACCATGGGAGCATTGACTGCCGAAACGCGCCACACGCGACCCTTGCCGTGGAGGTTGTAGTCCTGCAATACCCAATCGCTGACGAGCAGCGAGCCATCCGGCGCGACAGCCATGCCGACGGGGCGGAAGTTTTCGCCGCCTTTGACGAAAGGCTCGGTCACGGATTGAAAACTTGCGCCGCGCGGCTGGAGCTTGTATCGCTCCAGCCGATGATCGCCCCAACTGGTGACTAGCAGGTTGCCAAGGTAGTCGGGGGGCAGATTATCCGACTCGTATGAAACAACAGCGCTGGGCGCTTCGCCCGTGCCGGCGACCATGGGGAGCGTGCCGGGGAACTCGCCGTTCCAGGCGGTGAAGGGGTGCACGCCCCGGCGACCATTGCGATAACGATAGCCGTAGTTGCCGCCGTCGACGACGTGAATCAGCCGGCAGGGAGGCAGGGCGTCCGGGTCGTTATCGACGGCGAACAGACGGCCAAAGGCGTCGAACGCGAGATGAAAAGGATTCCAGAAGCCGATGGCGACGCGCTCGATCTGCGATCCGTCCGCGCGGCAGCGATAGACGTGGCCCCCTTCGAGTTCGCTGGCGTGCGAGCCGTCGCTGCCGACAAGCTTGAAGACGCTGCCCAGGTTTTCGCCCAGGCCGAAGTAGACGTTACCGGCGAAATCGAAAGCAAAGCCGGAGAGTCCGTTGTGCGGATAGTCACCGGCCGTCTCCAGATGCGCGATCGGCGTGTTTTCGTCGGCGACTCCGTCGTCGTTCGTATCGCGGAGGCGAAAGATCGCCATCCGAGTGGCGACGTAAACCGAGCCGTCCGGATGAACGCCGACGTTCATCGTGCTGCGGGTGCCTTCGAAGAAGGTGGTGATCTGATCCGCCCGGCCGTCGCCATTGGTATCGACGAGCATCCGAATGCGATCGGCCGGAGGCCCCTGGTAATTCTCCGGGCGAAAATGCGTGTGGCTTTCGACGACGAGCACGCGCCCGCGGGCATCGACGGCCAGCCCGCACGGGGTGACGATGTCGGGATCGGCGGCGAAGAGCTCGATTTTGAGCCGCTCGTCGAGAACGCGGGGGATCTCGAGTGCAACCTCCGCAGCGACGGCGAATGACGCCAGCGTCAAAGCAGAAATGAATCCCAGAAACATAGACAGGCCACGGAGCGGGGCGAAACGCATGGAAGGGCCTTGAAAAAAAATCAATTCTGGGCGGGAAGCAGGTCGGCAATTGGTTTAGCGGCCTGCGGCACGGCGCCGGCGTAGTCCTTGCCGAGCAGGGCAGCAACGGTGGCCGCGACCTGACTCTGCGTGAAGGGATCGCAATTGGATCGTTCGCCCAGCGGTGCCGTGTCCGGACCGATGGCTGCCAGCCAGATGAACTCGCTTTTGGCGATCTTCTGGCCGTGGCTCTTCCAGTCGACCGGTGCATCGCCGCGGCCGTGATCGACCGTGAGCACGATCGAGGTCTTATCGCGATACTGCGGGATCGATTGCAACGTTTCCCAAAGGAGCTTGATACCCGCGTCGGCTTTGTGTGCGGCGTTCAGGTAAAGGTCGTAGCGGCCGGCGTGCCCCCAGGAATCGGTCTCGTTGAGCGAGAGAAAGAATACCCGCGGCTTGTGGTCTTTGAGGTACTCGACGGCGGAATAGATGGCGAAGGAATCTTGCGGCTCGGCGCCGAGCACGGGGTTGGTGTTCGCCTTCAGTTCGTTGATCGCCGCGATGCGCGGGTTCTTGTGTTCGCCGGGCACGGGCTCAAAGCCGGCATTGATGTAGAAGCCGCAGCGGTCGCGATTGAAGATGTAGGGGAAGCAATCCCACACGCCGAATGCGGCGACCTTGCCGTGGAGGCCGTCCTGACGGTTGAGCCACTCGAAAACGGTGACGTTTTTGTTGGGGATCTTGTCGTTCGAGTCGATGGCCGGATCGGCGAAGCCGGTGAGTGTTTCGTTGTAGCCGGGATAGGAGAAGTGCATGCCGTTGGTGACCTGGCCGTAGCTGCCCTTGTCGCGGTTGCCGAGGATCTGCCCCTGGCGGCCGATGGTACCCCAGATGAACGGCAGGAGCGCTTCGCGGCGTGCTTCAGGCGTATCGCGCCAGAACTTCGCCCGCAGGTTTTCGACATCCTTGACGCCGCCGGCTTCTTCGCTGATCAGCGATTCCTCGGCGCCATTAAACACTTCCTGCCAACGGAGACCGTCGGTCATCAGCAGGATGACGTTCTCGGTTTTGGGCTCGGCACTCAGGCTGAGCTGCGCGAAGAGCAGCGCGAACGTCGCGACGGCGATTCCGCGGCAGAGGGTCGTCAATTGATGCGGGGCAAACATGTCGACTCCGATTTAGTCGAGGTGGGCTAGTGCTTACTGGCGCGGCGTGCGAAGACGTCGTGCACTTTAGCCTGCGGACGATCCGACCGCAAATTGTGCGATTTTGACGTGCAGCAACAAAAAACCCGGTGCCGACAAGGCGTCGGCACCGGGCAAGGAACCTCTAACTTGAATCTCCAGAGGCACCTCGGCGCCACACTTCGCCAGCAGCCGCAAGTGCGCGGGCAGTAGTACTCGCACCGTGCTGGTCATGACAGC
>Ga0169931_10000713_pt1 | contig 55162 bp, 43 predicted proteins | sample Kivu_15m_20L_FD_129675 | JGI IMG/M metagenome (GOLD analysis project Ga0169931, IMG submission 129675) | Freshwater microbial communities from Lake Kivu, Western Province, Rwanda to study Microbial Dark Matter (Phase II) - Kivu_15m_20L... | ecosystem: Environmental > Aquatic > Freshwater > Lake...
AATGACGAGGGGGGGATTCCTTCGTTCCACTTCTCCAGGACACGGACTGATGTCGACCGCAGATTCCTCATTTCCAGGGGGTGTTTTTCACGCTTCGATCCCCGGGGGTCGCGCGGGGGCCAGACTTCACGTCCGCCCTCAGGAGGTTGCCGCAGAGACCTCTGGCGAGGAGCTGCTGGAGTTTTCGATTCCCCTCCGCGAATGCCACTTGGATTTAGGGGGGGCCAGTGGACGAATGGTCTTCTGCCGCAATGCGGATCGGACGCTCACGCTGTTTTCCGAAGCAAAGGGTTTCGCCGAGGCACTCACCGCGCAGGGGCATGGGACGCTCGACGCACAACTCGCCACGCTCCGCAGTCGCGAGCGGCGACGGGGAAATGTTTTTCGGATGTGGACCGCTCTCTCCTTGGCAGCGGTGATCGTTGTTGCGGTCGTCGGCTACTACGGCATTCTTGCCACCGCTCGAGCGGCCGTCGGTGCGCTGCCCATCAGCATCGATGAGAAAATTGGTGAACTTGCCAGCCAGTCGATGAATATCGGACCCCCGCTCGCTCGAGACCATCCCGCGACGAAGCTTGTCGAAGGAATCGTTGCGCGGCTCGAGCCCCACGCGGCGCTCGATGGAATCGACTTCCGCATCCGTGTCGTCGACGATGAACAGGTCAATGCTTTTGCGCTGCCCGGTGGTTCGATCGTCGTCTTCACGGGGTTGATCAAGGAGGCCACGAGCTGCGAGCAAATCGCGGGGGTGATCGCCCACGAAATGTCTCATGCGACGCTCCGCCATGGGCTGCAGAGTGTCAGCCAGTCACTGGGGATTGTGGCGGCGCTGCAGTTCTTGGTCGGGGATGTGGGGGGACTCCTTTCGCTTGGTGCCCAAGTCGCGCAGCAATCGATCCTGACCAGCTACAGTCGGCAATCGGAGACCGAGGCCGATCTCGAAGGGGCGAGGATGCTCCATGCGGCAAAGATCGATCCGAAGGCCATGGCCGACTTCTTCGCCCTTCTCGAAAAACAGGGAGGCGAGATCCCTGATGCCCTCTCATGGATCAGCACACATCCCCAGCACCGCGATCGCATCGAGACCATTCTCCAGTATCGTCGGACGCTCGGCACGACCGATTACCAGCCGCTGGAATTCGATTTGCCCGCTGCCCAGGCAGCATTGCCGTAGGTCGGTTGGTACAATTGGTCCGGTTCGTTTCCTGGTTGGTCTCTGCTGCTGACTTTCCTGCTGTCGCTGACTTGACTTCTGTTTTTTGCCGTCTGGAGCCTGCTGATGGATGTCGAGATCCGTGATCGCCCCGCCTTTGCCCATCTCCTGGTACAGATGGAAAAGGGAGACAAGATCATTGCCGAAGCGGGGGCGATGGCCAGCATGAGTGGCCAGCTGCAGATGACGACGCGTTTCAGTGGCGGGCCCCGGGGTGCGCTTCTGCGACGCTTGTTTGCCAGCGAGTCGATCTTCATCAACGAATTTTCTGCCCAGGCCTCCGGACACGTGGTCCTGACCCAGCCTTATCCGGGTGACATCGTCGCGGTCGATCTCCGCGGTACAACGATTTTTCTCCAGCCCGGAGCGTTTCTCGCTTGCGAACCGGGAATCACCCTCGGCTTGGGCTGGGCAGGTGTGCGGAGCTTGATCGCCCGCGAAGGTCTCTTTCGGCTCAAGGCCAGTGGTCATGGGCGGGTCTGGTTCGGTGCCTACGGTGCTGTCGTCCCGCGCGATGTCGATGGGGAGCTGATCGTCGATTCCGGACATTTGGTCGCCTATGAACCCACGATTGGGATCCAGGTGGGTCTGGCCGCAGGGATTTTTTCCAGTTTCTTCAGTGGCGAGGGGATTATCACCCGCGTTCGTGGCCAGGGAAAAATCTATCTGCAGTCCCGCTCCTTTGGCGGTTTGGCTGCGTGGACCAATGCCCATCTCTATTAAGTAAGTTCGGAGGCTGATCGATCACCCCATGCACTTCGAAATGCTCTGCCGCCCCGCCGCAACCGCGGTTCGTTACACGCTCGACCGAGGTGAATCGATCACCTGCGAAGTGGGTGCGATGGTCGCGATGACAACTGGCCTGACGGTCTCAACGACATCGAAAAGCCGTGGCGGTGGCGGCGGAATCGTCAAAGGGCTCAAGCGAATGTTTTCGGGAGAGAATTTTTTTCTCAATCATTTCACCTCCCAAGAAGACCAGCAGACACTGGTCATCGCCCCGACAATGATGGGTGATTGTCGCCATCATCGACTCTCCGGTGGAACGATGATTGTGCAAGGGAGCAGCTGGCTGGCATCGAGTGGGGAGATTGAAATCGATACCACTTGGCAGGGATTCACATCGGCCCTCTTCAGTGGCGAATCGATGTTTTGGGTCCGGTGCAGTGGTCGTGGGGATCTCTTTCTCAGCAGCTATGGCGCGATCTATGCCGTTCCCGTCAGCGGCCAGTACACCGTCGATACCGGTCATATCGTTGCTTTCGAAGAGACGCTGCGATATCGGATTGGGAAAGCAAGCCCAAGCCTCATCGGCAGCTTTCTTGGCGGCGAAGGACTCGTCTGCAAGTTCGAAGGACAAGGCTTGCTCTACTGCCAAAGCCATAACGCGCCGAGCCTCGGAAAATTGCTCGGACCAAAACTGAAACCCCGATAATCCCTCCTGCGTCTTCCCCGAGACAGAACATGCCTTCGTCGCTCCAGTTCCAGATCGAGTGCCGACCTGATTTCTCGCTCCTTGCAGTACAACTGAAACAGGGGGAGAAGATTTTTGCGGAACCCGCCGCGATGGCCTCGATGTCGCCACAGATTACCCTGCAGGCGGGACTCAAAGGAGGTGCGCTCAAGTCGCTCGGGAGGATGCTCGGCGGGGAAAGTCTGATCGTCAACACCTTCACAGCAACCAACGGCCCCGGCGAAATCCTCTTCGCACCCGGACACCTTGGCGATACCCACCATTACCAGCTCAGCGGTGGTGCCGTTCTCCTGCAGCGGGGCGCCTATCTGGCCAGCAGCGAAGGAGTCGATGTCAGCGCCCAGTGGCAAGGGGCGAAGGGTTTTTTCAGTGGCGAGGGACTGGTCCTCCTGAAAGCATCGGGGACGGGGGATCTGTTTTTCAATTCTTATGGTGCCATTCTCGAAATTGATGTCCGCGATCAGTTCATCGTCGATTCGGGCTACATCGTCGCTTTTGAAGATACGCTCCAGTACAACATCGGCCTGCTTCCGGGCCTCCGCGGAGGTGGCTTCAAACGTCTGTTCTTCAGCGGCGAAGGACTTGTCTGTCGTTTTTCTGGGGAAGGACGGATTTGGATCCAGACGCGGCATCTCGCCCCCTATCTTTCCTGGATTCACGCGTTTCGGCCCTCCTCCAGCAGTTGACCCGATATCGATCGCCGCTTCTGTCGGCCGCTTCTGTCGGCCGCTTCTGTTTCTCGCTCCACCCCCCTTTTTTCCCTGAACCTCTCCTCCCCGCCGATCCGAAATAGGTAGGAAGAGCGGCAGCATTCCTCCATCTCCGCAGTGAACACTTTTTTACTGCTCACTGCATTTGGGAGCGCTTTTCGGAAGCGAACCCGACCGAGGGAGATGCCGCGATCATCCCCGTGGGGTTTGCATGGAGTGTCGCCGCCATCGCTCAATTGCCCGCTCCCTGCTGCTGGCCACAGGGTTCATTTTGCTCGTGGCACATCCATCGATGATCGTGGCTGGGAATCCGGCAACAGACCGCGATGAAGCAATCGCCTCAATTCCCTACACGATGCTGACCCCCGCCGCAGCGACGAAAATTCGTGGAATCGTCGAAAGACCCACGATTTATCGGCGGCTCCCTCCGGAACGAATTGAGTGCGATCCATCGATGTTCGTTTTCCTGGTTCGCCATCCCGATGTGATTGTCGGGATCTGGCAGCGGATGGAAATTTCCAAAGTCGAAACGCAGCGGATCGGTCCCTATCAGCTCGTCGCCGATGATCATGCCGGAACGACATGCACGGTCGACCTGATCTATGGAGATGCGACAACGCACATCTATGTCGCGCGTGGAAAATATGATGGCCCCCTCGTACCCCGACCGGTCACGGGCAGTGGTGTCTTTATTCTTCGCAGCCAGTATGCCGGTGGCGGGAACGGTCCGAGCTATGTCCATGGAACGCTCGATTGTTTTCTGCAACTCGACAACCTCGGCGTCGACCTCGTCGCGCGAACTTTTTCGGGAATGATTGGGAAGACAGCCGACCAAAATTTCGTCGAGACGGCGAAATTCATGGCTCAAATTTCACAGGCAGCAGGGAACAACCCGACCGGAATGCGCGATCTAGCACTCGACCTGCCAGTCGAGCCCAAAACGCGGGAAGCGTTTGCTGAAGCGATTATCGATGTTGCCCTTCGCAACGGAAACCGGCTTGGCGATGCTCGCGGTCGACATGGAACTCCGTTTATCGCCAAACAGCCCACCCCCGCGTCGCTCGAGCGCTGAGAACTCGAGGCTCGCTCGAGGTGTTCGCCCCTGCGAATAACCGGCACTTGTGGCACAGCCCGAATAATTCCTATCCCCCTGGACTGCTGCGCCCTCGGTGACGATCTCTTTTGCTTGCGAGCATTCGCTGCGGATGCTAAGGGTTGCTATCTGCAGCGCTGGGGGTGATCTCATCACCTTGTGGTACGGAGCAGCGTTTCGCCAGGTGTCGTTCGGAGTTCTTTGAGCCTCGTGCTTTCTTCGGTGGTGAGAGTTCAATTGTGCTCACATCGTTACAGCGCATCGGAACATCGCGCCCCGTGGCGCTGGCTCGGCCGCAGTCATTACACGTGCCAGCTGCACCGGACAATCTCCTGGCGGGTCGCAGCCGTCCAGCCGCAATTGTCGACCAGCTCGATCTCTCACCCGCGGCGATGGCCTTTCTGTTCGATGCTCCACCCCTCGCCGGTTCGCAGCAGGCAAGCAATGCAGGAACCCCAACTCAAGACGCCTGGGCGCGGGAAAGCTCCGCTCGCGACTCTTCTGTTTCGGATGCGGAGAGCAGGGTAACGGAATCGCAAGAGGGAGCAAGATTGGGGGGCGAAGCGCGAGTTACGGATTCGGCCACAGGGGGCGAGGGAGCGGCAGTCGAAGGAGCGGCTGAGGGAGCCGCAACCGTGACGGCATCGAGCGAGACTCAAGAGGATCGATCCGCCGACGATCGAGTGGAAGGAAAGGAAGGGGAAGAGAAGGGTGGCGAAGAAGAGGAAGAGGTCGCCGAAGGTGCTGGAAATGCGGGGCTGACCGCTGAAGAACAGGAGCAGGTCAAGAAACTTGCCGAGCGGGACCGCGAGGTGCGGACTCACGAGCAAGCACATGTGGCGGCAGCGGGGCCTTATCTTCGGGGTGGACCGACCTATACCTACCAGAAGGGACCTGACGGAAAGAATTATGCGGTCGGGGGCGAAGTCCAGATTGACAACTCTCCTGTTCCGAACGATCCCGAAGCCACGATTCGCAAGGCGCATGTGGTCCGCGCCGCCGCCCTCGCACCTGCAGAACCTTCGGCGCAGGACCGAGCGGTAGCTGCGGCGGCAACCAAGATGCAGCAGGAGGCGCAGGCTGAAGTGCTGCAAATGAGGATCGCTGAATCGACAAACAGTGATCGCGAAGGCTCGGAGGAGGGTTCTCCGGCACAGGCGCAGGCGAAGGGGAACGCAAACGGAAACGGGATGGGGATGGGGAAGGAATCTTCCGCTGCAGGAACCAGCGCTCAAGAAAGCGCGAGCCCCGCCCAAGTTTCGCCTCGCGCGATAGACCCTGGCATTTCGCGCACTGGCATTTCGCGCACTGGCATTTCGCGCGCTGGCGATTCGCGCGCTGGCGATTCGCAAACCGCTCGCCGAGGCAACTTGCTCGACGTTCGCTGGTGATGCCTTCGTTGGTTTCTCGATGGACCGGGATGCATGGGAACGAGAAATGTCGCGGCTCGACGAGCGAACCGTGGCTCTGCCACCCTTTCATCAAGGAAGTGCATCTCTAGCGACACTGATTGCAATGGCCACGCACGAGGATCTCAGTCACCTCGCCGACCAGCGCCGTGACGCGGCGACTATCGGCGGTGAGTTTGACATCGTCGAGGCACGTGACCTCGCCGCAATCGACGCAGAGGAAATGGGGATGGGCCGCATCCTGCCCCTGCTTATGATCACGGATCGCTTCAAATCGCCACACATGATCCCCTAACTCCGCGCGGCGCAACAGGCCCGCCTGGGCCATGCTGTTGAGGTTTCGAAAGACCGTTGCACTGTCGATTCCCAGCGAAGAAAGTTTTTCGGCAACCACCGAGTGGGGTTGTGGGGAACTGGACTTTAGCAGCAATTGCAAGATTGCGATTCGAGCTGGCGTGGCACGTAAACCCACCTCGCGAATCGCATGCTTGACCACTTCAAGCGATTCGTCGTTACTGGTCAACAAAAGTCTCCTCTCTGAATCGTGCGAGAAATCCACCAGCTTACTCGTCGGTTTCCGGCGATTGATCTCTGGTTTTTTTACCTCTCCGCCGAACCAAGCCGCTACTTGCATACGTATTGCAACTGCATTAAGATAACTCCGGTGAAATGGAGCGTGGAGGGAATTCCATGATACGAGCGGCATTGTTAGCGTTCCTATTGCTCGATTGTACACGCTCGATTGCGACAGCAGGAGAGCCGGATCGGGTGTGGATCATCGCCCCCGATTTCGAAATGGCTGCAGCGTTTTCGGCGAAATTCCCTGGAATTCGTCTTGGTGTGCTGCAGCACGATGTCGACGAATCCGACGAGACCGTAAATACTCGCGCGATGGCATTGCGACACGCAACGCATTTGATCTTTGATCCTTCGGTCGAGTCGTTGAGGCTCGCGATGTTTCGCGAGCGGTTAGCGGTGCAGGGGATTATTGCGATCCCTCGGCACGTCATCTTCCGGTCGCCGCCGAAGGTCATGCGTTCTGGCGATTTTCCACGCGCTGCCCAGCATAGCAATCTACTCGACTCTCTCGCCTCAGAGGGGAAATGAAGCCCATGTTGAAGCATCCACAACTGGCAAAACGCCTGCCGGTGACCGTCCTTTCTGGTTTCCTCGGCGCTGGGAAAACGACACTCTTGAATCATGTACTGGCCAACCGCAGCGGTCTCCGCGTTGCGGTCATCGTCAATGACATGAGCGAAATCAATGTGGATGCAGCCTTGGTACGAAATGGCCAGGCCCAGCTCTCGCGGACCGACGAGCAGTTAGTCGAAATGACCAATGGCTGCATCTGTTGTACGTTGCGGGAAGACCTGCTTATCGAAGTCGCGAAACTCGCCCGCGAGAACCGATTCGATTATTTGCTCATTGAATCGACCGGGATTGGCGAGCCGTTACCTGTCGCAGAGACCTTTACTTTTGAAGACCCCGAGGGGAACAGTCTCTCGCAACTGGCCGACCTCGACACGATGGTGACAGTCATTGACGCCGGGAATTTTCTGCAGGAATACAGCACCTACGATGACCTGACCGATCGTGGCTTGGGATTGAACGCGGAGGATCAAAGGAACATCGTCGATTTACTTGTCGATCAAGTTGAATTTGCCGATGTCCTCGTGATTAACAAAACCGATTTGGTCTCCGCAGAGGAATTGCAGCATCTGACTTCCCTAATACGGAAGCTCAATAACCGCGCACGAATCATCCACAGCAGCGAAGGACGAGTACCCCCGGACCAGATTCTGGGTACGGGCCTTTTTTCATGGGATACCGCCGAGGAAAATCCGCAGTGGTGCGCCGTTCCGCGTGGTGCCGAGACAACGGAAACCGAAGAGTATGGAATTTCGAGTTTTGTCTTTCGAAGTCGCCGCCCCTTTCATCCCCAGCGGCTCTCCCACGCGCTCGATGCGACGCTCGACGATGGCCTTTTTACGGGGGTCCTGCGGAGCAAAGGACTGGCCTGGATCGCATCCAAAAATGACTGGGCATATGACTGGTCGCAGGCGGGCTGTTCGGTCCGAATCCACGCAGCCGGCCAGTGGTGGTCATCCATTCCGCCAGACCAGTGGCCAGAGGACGAGGCTTTTGTCGCCAAACTCCATTCGGAATTCGTGGGCCAGTACGGTGACCGCCGTCAGGAGCTCGTTTTCATTGGCACAGCGATGGACCAAACCAAGCTGCGAGCCATTCTTGCCGACTGTCTGCTGACCGATCTGGAGTTCGTTCAAGGACCGGAATATTGGGAACTTTTGACCGACCCCTTCCTCGATACCTCGTCAGTAGTTGACACCTCGTCAGTAGATGATGCAGTGGAGGGGGAAGAGTGATGGATCGATGCGGTGATCCAGCGGCGAAAGTTCGAGAAATGTGATGAAAGTCGCCGTTGCGAATGACCCTCTCTCGCAGTCGCTAGCGGGTGAATACCTCAGGATTCTGATGCTAGGAACGGCGGCCTGCTCGGCGCTCGCGTCGGCAGCATACATCGGTGTTGACCCGCTGAGTGGTCTTTTGGTGATCGGGAACCTACTCGTCCTGGCGTGCATCATGAGCACACGTCGCTGGGGTTTCGGCCGTCCCTTCTTACTTGCCTGTGTCGCTTGCGCCGTCATCTCGTTTACGATACAAGCAGAGGGACCCTATCGCTGGTCCTCGCCGCTGTTTTTTTTCTCACCTGTGACGCTCCTCGCCAGCCTCGGCCTCCTGATCCTCCGGGACCTCGTAATGATTCTTCCAAAACTCGCTCATCGATTTTCGTTGAGGTTTGTTGGTGCAACCTTCGGGATTTTCATTTTGGTCCTTTACTTAGTCATTGTTCCTTCAATCGCGGCAATCATCGCACAGCTCCGCAGCAGTCCCACGAGTACTGTAATCGAGGAATTGAGCTTTCTAGAACATCTTCGCATCCGCAGCGCAAAGCTGATTGTCTTCGCCGTCTTTACATATGCGGGGGCGTGTATCGCCAGTTTCTTAAACGTCGTCGCTTCGAGCGTCCCGCGCGGTGGAGCGATCGTGCTGCGAAAGTCGGCCTGCCCGCAATGCGGCGCGACGATCCGCGGTATCGATAAACTGCCCCTTTTCAGTTTCCTGAATCTCGCCGGGCGGTGCCGTAACTGTGCCGCGGTGATTCCCCTTCGCTACTGGATCGTTGAAATCGTTGGCGCTTCCATTTTTGGGGCCTTGTTTCTCTTCGAATTGGTGACCGGTGCGGCCAACATTCCTGGATTTGAGCACCACTATTACTACACAGGTATTGTCTGGATCATCCTCTATACGAAATGGCCAGTCATCGGGATTTATTTCTATCATGCGGCACTCTTTTCCTCCCTCATGATGCTCGCCCTGATAGAGTTCGATCGACTCCGCTGTCCGCACTGGTTCTCGTTTTTGCTGGCGGCCCTCTTCATCATTTTCCCGCTCCTCTTTCCAGTCCTCCAGCCCGTCTCCGCCATATCGCATGGCGACACGATGCGGATTAGCTTGTTGCCACCCTGGGCTGCTCGCTTGACAACCTGCCTCGTCGGCGGCAGCGTCGGTTGGCTGATGATGAGCCTCGTTCAGCGTCTGCTGAGGCAGGGCCGCCGATCAAAACGCGCTTCGGCCTGCCCTCCACTGGTGTTAGCAGGAACCTTGCTCGGCATCGCCCTCGGTTGGCAGGCGACGGTGGTCATCCTCCCGATCGCATCACTTGTGACGCTCGGACTCCGCTGCATCAACACCCGAACATGGCTCCTCGCAAGAAGCTCTGCTACAGCCGTCCTGACCACCGTCGCGTTCCTCCACCATCCGGCTTGGAAATGGCTTGCCGAACAGTGGTAAGGCTGCGTTGGGATACCGCGCCGAAATGTCTTTTCAGCAAGCCATCAGCCTTGATCTTGGGCCACCCATTCAATCTTCGGCCACCAGTTCCTCGGCCTTCCGCTTGGCTGCCTTGAGATCCAGTTTTCCACTGCCGAGGATCGGGATCTGATCGACTTCGAAAAAAGAATCGGGACTTGGAACGTAGAGGTTCGGTAAACCGGCAGCGATCAAGCCCGCGCGAAGCTGGTCTGGGGTGCTGGTCATTTTCCGGTGCAGGACAATCAATCGCTCTCCTTTCTTCGGATCCGAGACACTCGTCACCATCACGATCGGCGTGTCGTACTCGTCGACCTGACCATCGGCATTCGTATCGGCTTCATGAATCAAACGGCTCAGTTCCTCCTCGATTTTAATATGCGGAATCATCTCGCCCGCGATCTTCGAGAATCGACTTTGTCGGCCAGTGATAAAGATAAAACCATCGGCATCCAGCTTGGCCATATCGCCCGTCACATACCAACCATCACGGATCACTTCATCCGTGAGATCCTGACGCCCCATATACCCGCGCATGACATTCGCGCCGGTGATCAGCAGCATTCCTTCCTGATCGACATCGAGCATTTCGAATGTCTCGGGATGGACAATTTTTGCGGCAACACCAGGGACAGGGCGTCCGACCGATCCTTCGCGAGCGTCGGGTTGGAATTTCGCACGCGAGCGGGATGCAGGGATATTCACCGAAACCAGGGGGCTCAGCTCGGACGTTCCATACCCCTCGGAGATTCGTACCCCGAACGCCTCGTCAAAGGCGTCGAACAGGTCAGGTGGTGTTTTCTCGGCGCCGGTGACAACAACCTGCAGATGTGCAAACTGTTCTCGCGTGATGCGTCGCAGGTAACCGCGAAGGAACGTCGGAGTGGCCAGGAGGACGGTCCCTTTGAATTTCTCGGCCAGTTTGCCGACCGTTTTCGCATCGAGGGGGTTGAAGTGGAAGGCAGCCGCAGGCGGCAGGGTCATCGCTGCCCACAAGGTGATCGAATAACCAAAGGAATGAAAGAACGGGAGGATCCCGATCACGATATCGTCCTGTCGCAAGCCAATCGTCATATCGACTGCGTCCACATTGTGACCGACATTCCCATAAGTCAGCATGACCCCCTTGGGTGTCCCGGTGCTGCCCGAGGTGAAAACGACCGTCAAGAGATCGTCGTTGGAGATCTCGGTCAAACCGAGCACCCAGTCGAGTACAGTTGCTGGGAGGAGAAAAGTCTGCAGGGCCGCGAGAAGTTTGTCGGAGAATTTGATCTTCGTTTTCAAACTCTCGAGCTCAATGATTTCAGCATTCAACTTGAAATCCATTTTCTCCATGAACTTGCGGCTCGTAAGAATCTTGCGAATCCCTGCCACCTCAATGCACTGATTCAAGACCAGCGATGAAGCGGTGTAATTCAAGTTGATCGCCACGCGATGGTTGAAGCTGAGAGCCACATTGGTGGCAATCGAACCGACACTCGGCGGAAGCAAGACCCCGACAAATTTGTCATCCTCATCCAAAATCTCCCGTTCGAGCGCTCGCCGCAGGACAAGGGTCTGGAGGAGCAGTTTATAACCGCTTGCTTCTGCCCCAGTGGAATCGGCCGCCTTCAGCTTTCGCCCCGTCTTCCGCCAACTGCGATGAATTCGTTGCGGCAAAACCAATTGATGGCGAACGTATGCTGGTTCCTGCATTGCCTGCGCTCCCAATGCTGCGACGGATGTACGAATCGTCGATAAGGGGGTCTCTGGAGAAAGCGGTTTTCCGACATGAAGGATGAGGGTCCGCCGGTGAAAAGTAGGTCGTTTCCAAAAAAACCTTCCCCCAGAAAAACTGAAGATACTCCCCCACATCCCATGCAACCAGACCGGAATCACCGGACCGCCCCGGTCCTTGAGTAATTTGTTGAGTCCCGGTCGAAACCCCTGAAAAACGCCATCGCGGCTGAGCGCGCCCTCGGGAAACAGACCGACGCATTCCCCCGCGGCGACCCCGTCGCGCCCTTGCTGCAAAGCACGCGCAATCGACTTCGGCGAACGGCTCATAAGAATCGTGTCAAAGGCCCCCGCCACGCGCTTTAAAAACCAGTGCTGGAAATTATCTCCATCGACAATGAATCGCACATTCCGGGGAAGCATCCACAGGATCAGGATCCCATCGATCCACGACACATGATTGGCCACCACGAAGCATCCACCCGACTGTGGAAAGTTTTCGAGGCCAATGATCTTCTTCCGATAGACGATGCTCAGAACGGGGCGGAAAAGAGCCCGAATCGTCAACCTCGAACAGGTGCACAGACCGATCGCGATCAGCACCAAAAACAATCCGACACCGATCCCCAGAGCGGCCAGTATCCAGCCCATGTTACTTATCGTTCCTGCTCGCGTGATCCACTCCAAACCCTCCGCCTCTCCACCCTCCGCATCTCCACACTCCGCATCGCGTCTGGAGCGAACAATGCGAAAAACCCCGTTCAGCGCACGGCCCGCGAAAGCAATTCCCCCAATCCCCCCACGCGACGATCCCCCACGCGACGCAACCAGCCTCGCGGTGATTCACTCGGCTCCAGCGGACACGCCGCCACACTCGGCAACTCCCGCACGCATCGCTCGATTCCCCTGGCCCACTGTGCACGAATCGCACGAACGAGGAGCGGGAAAAATTCGTGCGGAACGGAAGATCCACCCGTCCATTGCTGACCGCGCTGCGGGTCGCTCGGACCAGCAACCGCCAGCACCGACTCCGCCAACAGCATGATCGTTCCGCGCCGCATCGCAAAGCCCACGTCGGTCCCGACCGCACCGCCCACCACGAGCGTCCCTGCGATCATTTCCCAAGCCCCCCGCGGACCGACGCTACCCGCAACAATCATCGTTCCGCGACGGAGGCGATGCCCCACCTCCGACCCGCAATCGCCACCGACAAAAATGACTCCTCCCCGCATCCCGCCGCGTTCTCCGCGGAGCGGTCCACCCAAAAAGTCGCCGCTGTTGCCTGCGATCGACAAGGTACCTCCCCGCATCCCCGAACCGGCCCAGGAACCGGTCGCACCATAGACAACGATCTCCCCTCCCCGCGCTCGCCGCGCGACGCGTCGGCCGACATCCCCGTCAATAATCAGCTCCCCCTGGCAGAACTCCGTCCCGAGTCCATCGAGCCAGTTCCCGGTCCCCTCAAAGACCCAGCGTGGCTGGTCCGTCGCACCATGAATTTCAAACCAATCTCCCAAGACGCCGCGGCTCGCTTCGATTTCGAACCTCGCCACGGCATCGAGCGACAACCCCAGGAGTTGATCGAGGGAAAAATCCCCCAGCTCAAGCTGCCGCAAATTCCCTGGTCGCGCACGAAAGGTCAATGTCATCGCAGCACCTCGGCAAGATGAAAATGATGGCGCCCCAGTTTGCCGCCATAGTTCCCTGCCGAGATCCGCCGCAATCCGATTGTTCCCGCCGCCTCGCAGGCAGCATGAATACCCGCCCGCATCGCCCCACCGACTGCTTCGCTGCTGAGCCCATCGATGACAATCTCGAGGACACAGTTCTCCTCGTCCGACAGCTCGCTAGCGACAACCCCGCGGAGCGCCGGGCAGTAGGCCTGATTGGTCGAAGCGACCAGCCCACGGTACTTCGAACCCACCTTAGAACCGCTTCGCGTCGCGCCGCCGGCGAACGGAGTAATCACGTGCGGGAGTGCGGCAATCGCCGTGGCCGCCGCGCGGCATCCACGAACCACTCCCTCGACCGAATCCCCGATGAGGATCAAATTCCCGCCGCCAATTCCGGGGACTCGCCCCGTGGCGTCCTGGCACACAAATTCCCCATCCATCACCGGGATCCGCCAGTACCGAAGACCCTCGAGGACTTTGGAGATTTGATATCCGTCGCCGAAATAGCGGAGCGTTTTGCCTAGCGGAATATGCTTCTCCGCGGTGATACCGGCGAACAGGGAAGTCGTCGGGCACGTCAGAACACACTGCCCCGCGCGACGTGGAATTTGTTTCTCAAGCTCTTTCGCCGAGACTGCAAAGGCGAGAATGGCAACCCCCGGGCGACCGTCCGGGGTCTCAGCCGGAGACAATTCCTGCTCGATGCCTATTTCCACGCCGCAGGCAATCACCGAAGTCCCAAAACCGGTCATCGACGTGGCTGCCGCCTGCACCCATTGCCGGTCCGCCGCGGTGATGATGATTCGCGTCGCCTGCATGTCAAAGGCTTCGGCAAAGGTCGCATCGATCTGGACTCCGGCAATTTCCATTACACATCCTCGCGCTCGGTACACCGATGCTGCTCAAGCGGCGCGCCGATCGACGCGGCCATTTCCTCCTCACCAATCGCGATCGTCCGCCAGGGGACTGCGCCATACGCTTCGTACTGGCGGCGGACTTTCTCGAGCAGCGACGCATCATAGGGGACGCTCAAGGAATGCGACACCTTGTCCCCGCCATCGATCCACTGTCCATCGCGAACGACCAGTCGTCCGCGGCGAAAGACATAGGCTGGTTTTGCAAAAGTCTCCTCCCAGTTTGCAGACTGTCGATAAACTGCGATGTCCGCCACGCCTCCGGGACATAAATGCCCGAGGCGGTCAAGGCCCAGGAACCGCGCAGGCCCGAGCCGCGTCATCATCGCCACCTCCCCCAACGTGTACTGCCGCGCGAGTCCCCGCAACGATGTCGCCGCGGCCGCATCGGCATCGATCTCCGCGAGCGCCGTTTCGCGAAAACTGCGATCCATCAGCAGGCGGATTAAATGCGGATAACTCGTAAACGGACCACCATTGGGATGGTCGGTAGTCAGAAAGACGCGGCTTGGATCGTCGATCATAAGAAAAAGTTCTAAGCCGATCCCCCACTGCAGCGCATTGACAAAGCGGCGATTCTCATACCGAAAGGGGACGACTCCGCATCCCGCTTCGCATTCAATGTCCAGAATCACACTCTTCCGCGGCTTGGCAAAACGGGAACTGTGAAATTGATGCATTGAATCGGCTGAGAGCGTGACTGTCTGGCCGAACATGATCTGACCGACATCGACCGTCACCTGCGGAGAGGCAAGAACCGCCCTCGCGATTCGCTCGGCCCCGGACGAAAACCGCTGCGGTCCGTCGCTGCCATAGCTGTGGAATTGCACATGCGTCAAGTGGATTCGATGGCCGTCGGCGGCAGCGATTGTCTTTAAGGTCGATTCAACATTTCCCGCCATCCCCAGGTTGCTCGCATGGACATGCAGCGGCTGCGGGATCCCCAGCTCATCCACCGCCCGGGTGAGCACCCGGAGAACGTCCGCAGGGGTAACGCCGTAGCAAGGATGGGGGTGATCGACATCCAAATGCCGCGCGTTGTACTTGAAGGCGCTGATTCCTCCTGCATTGACAACCTTCACGCCCAGCGCTCGCGTCGCGCTGACTAGCCATCCGACATACGTGTTGATCCACGCCTGCGGTACTTGGTCCTGGATCATCCGCAGCAAAATATCATCATTCCCGAGAATCACATATGCGCCGGTATCGAGGCCTGGGGTATCGGCCAGCTCCGCATGTGTCATCCGCGCACCCGTAGGAATCATCGCCGGCTCGAAACAGGCCGTATAACCCATCTCGAGATAGCGCCGACCAACCTGAGGGGCAGGGGGAAGAAAACTGTCGCGCCGGGGCTCGAGGAGCGCCTGTCGACGACCGTGGCGGGCGGCTCCTTCGCGAAGCGCACCGCGCATCATTTCTGGCAGCAGCATCCGCGCCAGATTCACCTTGCCTCCACCAATATGCGTGTGCGGATCGATCCCTCCGGCCATCACCAGATGCCCGCGAAGGTCGTATTCATAATCCGCCTCGCGATCGATGTGGCTGCCGTCAAGAATCGTACCACCTTCGAACCACAGATCGCCGATAGAGCCTTCGAGGTTTTGCGCTGGGTCGTAGATCTGGCCATTGCGGAGTCGGGTTAACATCGATCCAGCCTCCGCGCCGTGAGTGCGGCCGCCCAAAGGTCGAGGATCTCCGCAGCAGTGGCGGGCACTTGCCCGGCACTCGATCCGCGCAGCGGTAGCGAGACTCCCCCATCCCCGCGCATCGCTGTCCCCCCGACTTCGACACCAGGAATCGCCGCTCGAACCCACATCGATCCAGGCGCCAGCGATTCCTTTCGTGGCGCCCCGAGGACGAGCGTGGGCACCGCATCGCGGGGAGCGTCCGGGGCGGTGGGGAAGGGCTGGAGCCACAGTCGCAGGCGCGGGACCGGAAGGGTCGGTTGCTGGTCCAGACGAGGTATCACCGGGACGAAGTCGAGCGGACCACTGAGGCCACAGTGCCAGCTGCTAACATGGCGAAAGAGCTGATCTTCGGCCAGCGGAATCAGCGCCATCCGGCGGTGCTCATTCTCCCGTCGCGAGAGCTCGCAAAGGATTCCTGCTGCAAGGGGATCAAGGGAGGTGGGAGCCCAGAGCCAGGCGGTGGAGGTTCCTTGATCGATCCATGATCGCAGGGGATGCAGTGGCAATTCAGGTGCCCCCGATCGCGGCGACAGCAGCGCGGCGAGGGTGTCGTGAAGTCGCCCTGGGGGATAATCGAAAATCGTCTCCGCCGCAGGATTGTGGTCAGCCATGCGAGCTTTCTTCGCGACGGCGTCGTCGGTCGGGAGCAGATGGCAGATACGGCGGTGCAGGGGAGGATGGCGCGAGAGCGGCGGGGGCTGCAGCAGGCTTCGCAGGCGAGGCCAGTGCTGCAGGCAATCGCCGATGAGGATCACGGTATCGAAACGATGTCGCAATTCGCCGAGCGTTGCCCCGATATACCCCTGGCGCTCCCAGGCTGCTCGAAATGCACGTGCCGAAGAGCTGCTGTGCAAGTCGATCGATCCCTGATGCGTGGCCGCCAAACGGATCGCGCTCCGCGCGGTCTGGAGATCGAGGATCGTCCCACCGATGACCCAGCGAGGTTCCTCCGAAACGCAGGCCGAGGCGGGGACCGCCAGGCATCGGGCGAGGAATTCCTCCCCGTCGCACGCTGCCGAAGCGGACTGGGAATCGGCATGAAACTCTTCAAGCTGGCGAAGTGCTTCCATCGCCCGCTGGCAATCGCCGCGAATCCCCTCGGCGCTCCCAGAGACGGGATCGAAGTCGAGGTCATCACAGTGCAGCGGACAGAATGGACAGGTCATTGCCAAGACTCAATCACGACGGAAAAAAATCACCTGCCACTGGTCGCTCAGAACAATGGCTGAGCAATCCCCTGCGCATCCAATTGCCACGGCGTCCAGACAAGTTTCACATTGCCAACTTGGAGGTCCGTCTTGCGGGCCGGGACCACGGTTTCCTCGAGCACTAGATTTTCGATCGCATAGCGACTGGTGACTTTATCGATTTCTTTCCGCAGCTCTTGTTCGACATCCATCATGTCGAGTGCGAGTTCTTTGAGGTTCTCTTCGGCGCGAGTCAGATCGCTTTGTTTGGAGGCCGCACGAGATGCGCTGCGAACGATGCTGCCTGCCTTGGTGGTCGTCGAACTGGATCGGCGTTTGTTTCCTAGCAACGATCCCAAGATCGACGTACCGAGATTGATCATCGAGGAGAGGGATTGGTCTTTGAGCTGCTTTTCCTCTCGCGCGACCCGCTCCTCGGCGGCGCGAATGCGTCGATCGATTCCTTCTTTTCGCGACGCGTATTTACTCCGCAATTTCTCCGTCTCCAGATCGCGGGCCTCGCGGGCTTGCTGGTCGAACGCCAGGCGAGCCTGGCCAGCCGTTGTTCCCGGTGGCGCGTATTGCTTGAGAATCGGCGACTTGTACAGGACCAGCGGACAATGGCGATAGAGGTAGTCCTTAAAATCCTTTCCCCACTGTTTGTAGTTTTCTCGATTGCAGAGCTCGACAGGTAAATCGCAAAACTCGAAACCCTCCTCAGCAGCCGCGCTGAATTCCACCCCGTCGGTAACCGTTTCGCTGGCCTCCCACAAATTCTTTGGGAGCCCACCGCCACAGCGGAGCAGGCGGCGCTGGTCGCGCCATAGATCGACGCCGGCCGATTCGCGTACAAAATGCATCGTTCCCTCAGCCAGGAGTGCGGGGCGATAGACGCGGCGCGCTCCTTCGCTGGCACGGAGGTCGCTGACCACAAACGACTCTTCCACGCCGGCCGGTGCAATCGGTCTCCCTGGCATCGCCGCCGCCGCATCGATTTTCTCGGGGGTCTGTGCTGCCAGCGACGGAGCACCCGCTTTCTTTCCTTGCATTAATTCGCTGATTTGTCCGCGTGCCAACGGACCTGCCAAGAACGACATCGCCCAGCGCGACTGGAAAATCGTTGGCTTGTCCTCATGAACGTTGTTCATGAGGAAGACGCGATTGCCCAGAGCCGCAAGCGTTTGTTCCATCTTTTGGCGGTCGAAATCCTGGCCACTCTGCGCCGCTGCCCCCTGCAACCCATCGAGCACTCGTTGCTTGTCGCGATCGGTCTGCAGTCGACCAAGAAACCAGGTACCGATGTTCGACAAACCCTTGTAATCAAGATCGACTGGATTTTGTGTTGCCAGCGTGATCCCCAGCCCAAAAGCTCGTGCCTGCTTGAGCAGTGTCATCATCGGCTGCTTGCTCGGCGGTTTCGCCGAAGGGGGAAAGTAGCCAAAGACTTCATCCATATAAAAAATCGCGCGGAGCGAACTGGTGCCACTCTGACCGCGCATCCAGGCAACTAGTTCATTGAGCAGGATCGTGACGAAAAACATCCGTTCGGCATCATTTAAATGCGAAAGCGAGAGAATGCTGATCCGCGGACGACCATCCTGGGTATAAAGCAAGCGCTGGATGTCGAGCGATTCCCCTTCGAGCCAAGTTGCAAAGGAAGGGGACGCGAGGAGGTTGTTCAGCCGCATCGCCAGCTGCATCCGCTGGTCCAGGGGCATGAACGAATTCAAATCGAGAACTCCGACCCGCTCGACCGGCGGTGCTTGGATCAGGCCAATCATTTCGCTGATCGTGACGCTGCGACCATTCCGCCAGCAATGGTCGAGGATCGATGAAATCAAGATATGCTCGCGAGACAAGAGCGGGTCTGCATCGATCCCGAGGAGCGCGAGCAGCCCCGAGGCCGAGCCGCCAATTCGTTCCCGCATCGCATCGGGATCGGACAAAATTTCTCCATGCGGAGCATCAAAGCTGCGGAGGACCGTGAGCGGGATTCCGGCACTACTGCCGGGGGTGTAGATCGAGATGTCGACGCTGCGGCGGAGCATCTCGATTCGTTCGGGACCCTGTCCCCATTTGGCGAGACCTTCGCGCCACCGCTGCGCGGTTTCTTCGGCCAGCTCATCGAGGGTCTTCCCCTTCCGCGTCGCTTCACCCACCTCCAACCAGGGGCGAAAATCCTCCGCCCGCAGCTCGGGAAAGGTCAGCAGCAAGTTGCCGAGATCCCCCTTCGGATCGACGCAGATCACCGGAATTCGGTCAATCGCGGCTTCCTCGAGCAGCGCCATGCAGAGACCTGTCTTGCCACTGCCCGTCATCCCTACGCAGAGCGCATGCGTACACAAATCCTTTGAATCGTACAGCAGCAGTTCATCTCGCAACTGACCTGCGGCCAGATCATAGTGACGCCCGAGATAGAAGACGCCCAGCTTTTCAAACTCGGCAACCGAAGGGACCATAGGAGTCAATCACTGAACAAAAGGAACGAATCGCTGGAATCGACCCTGCCCACCTCCAAAGGTCGATCTATCCAGATTACCAAGAAGCGTGCTCGGCGCGTACCGAGTCCCCGACTTTCAATCCCTGAACGAAGAGCGACATGAATTCCCAGGGTCCGCATACGGTGCCATGGCATCTGCAAGACATCGATGAGCTGATCCTTGCGCTCCAGAGCAATCGCGATGGACTGAGCGCTGCGGCGGCCGATGCGCGGCTCCGCACCGGAGGACGCAATTGCCTTCCTGAGGTTCCTCCCGTGCCGATCTGGCGGATGATGCTGCGGCAATTCAGTAATCCGCTCGTTTACATCCTCGTGATCGCCGCGATCATCTCGATGCTCATCCGCGACTGGCGCGACTCGGTCTTCATCTTCGTGATCTTGATGATCAACGCCGTGATCGGGGTCTACCATGAATCTCGCGCCCAGGCCAGCAGCCGGGCTTTGCGGCGACTGCTGCAATTTCGCGCGACGGTCCAGCGCGATCGGTCGCGGGAGGAAATCCCCGCCGAAGAACTTGTTCCCGGAGACATTGTCTATCTCGAATCAGGAAATCGTGTCCCCGCAGATTTGCGTCTTCTCTCCGCACATCAATTGGCAATCGACCAGTCGCTGCTGACCGGAGAATCGATCGCCGTCGCCAAGGATCCGAAGTGGCAAGGAGACTCGCAATCACCGCTGGCCGAACAGCAGAACATGTGCTTTGCCGGTTCGACGGTCACCAGTGGGCGATCGACTGGCATGGTGGTTGCGACCGGGGCGCGAACGGTCGTCGGTCAGTTCGCTCAAGATGTGACCTCCAGCAGTGGTGGAAAACCACCCTTGCTGGAACGGATGGAGCGTTTCACAAGGACGATTGCGATCGCCACGATCCTCTTTTCGATCCTCATCGGGATCGTGGGGATGAGCCTTGGTCAGCACCATCCCAGCGATATGTTTCTGATGGTCATCGCGCTCGCCGTGGCTGCGATCCCAGAAGGTCTACCGATCGCGATGACGATCGCGCTGGCGGTCGCGACAACGCGGATGGCGCGACGCGGAGTGATCGTCCGGCATCTGGCTGCAGTCGAGGGACTCGGGAGCTGCACGATGATTGCCACCGACAAGACCGGAACGCTGACCGTCAATCAACTCACCGTGCGTCAAATCGTGCTGCCCAGTGGCGAGCGGTTTCAGGTCAGTGGCGAAGGCTTTCAGCCGCAAGGAAGCGTTTCTCAAGGGGAGACGCCGCTGGACCACCGACCGCATGCGAGCCTCGAACGCTTGGTTCGCGCTGCCGTGCTGTGCAATGAGGCAGAACTAGGCACGGATTCAGAACTGAGTAGTGATTCAGAACTGAGTAGTGATTCAGAACTGGGCAGTCACGCAGCAGCGGGTCGTGGCGCGGCAGTGGCGAAGGATCGTCCCGCGATCGATTGCTGGAGATGGCGTGGGGATGCGGTCGATGTATCGTTGCTGGTGCTGGGAGAGAAGCTGGGGATCCGCCGCGCGCGCATCCTGGCCGAGGCACCGCAGGAGGGTCAAATCCCTTTCGAATGCGAAGCCCAGTTCAGCGCTACGTCGCATCGTGTCGCGGGGGATCGTTTGGTTGTCATCAAAGGGGCCCCGGAAAGGATTTTCACCCATTGTCCTCCCTCCCTCGCACGGGATCGACTCCAAGAGGCTGCGCTCGAATTGGCACAGACCGGCCTCCGCGTCCTCGCTTTTGCCGAAGTCCTCCTCGAAGATCACGAACATCTCGCCTCGATGGACGCGCTCGACCAACGGCTCGTCCCGCTGGGGGTGATCGGAACCATCGATCCCCTACGACCTGGAGCGCGGGAAGCGATTGCCCAGGCCAATCGGGCGGGGATCCGCGCGGTGATGGTGACCGGCGACCACCGGATCACAGCACTGGCGATCGCCCGCGAGCTTGGTTTGGCGGAGTCGGAGACAGAAATCCTCACAGGACCCGAGCTCGCCGCGCTTGGCCCCGACGAATTAGCGGCGCGAATGGACCAGATTAAAGTCTTTGCCCGCGTCGCCCCGCGGCAAAAATTACAGATCGTCCAGGCGGCCCAGCAAGCGGGTCATTTCGTCGCCGTCACGGGGGATGGAGTCAATGATGCTCCCGCCCTGCGGATGGCAAACATTGGCGTTGCAATGGGAAAGTCCGGAACGGATGTCGCGCGCGAAGCCGCGGAGCTCGTGATCAGCGACGATAATTTTGCAACGATTGTCGCCGGGATCGAAGAAGGGCGGATTGCTTATGATAATATTCGCAAAGTGATCTACCTGCTGATCTCGACCGGCGTCGCGGAACTGGTCGTCATGGGTCTGGCGATTCTCGCCGGTCTTCCCCTCCCGCTTCTCCCGGTGCAGCTGCTGTGGCTGAATCTGGTCACCAATGGAATTCAGGACATGGCGTTGGCCATGGAACCTGGCGAAGGGGGAATCCTCGATCGCCCCCCACGCCCACCGAACCAGCGGATCTTTGACCGGCTGATGATCGAGCGGACGATGGTTGCCGCCGCCGTGATGGGGATCGTCGGATTCGCGACTTTTGCCTGGCTGCTCCGCAATGGCTCGACGGAGGATGGAGCGCGAAATATTCTTCTCCTGCTGATGGTCCTTTTTGAGAATTTTCATCTCGGGAATTGCCGTTCGGAAACGAGTTCCGCTTTTTCCCGCTCGCCTTTTCGCAGCCCAGCCCTCCTGGGGGCTGCTGTCCTGGCGCTGGCGATCCATATCGCGGTCATGCATCTCCCCTGGACGCAGGAAGTTCTCAAAACCGGTCCGGTATCTCCAACGACCTGGGGGATCACTTTATTGCTAGCCGCCCTGATTATTCCCGTGATTGAACTCCACAAACTCGCTTGGCGATCCCCTTGGCTCTCGCACCGAAAACCGTAAAAACAATCAGGGGTATGCGGCAGAAGGAAGAGATTTTCCCTTTCCCACCGGACCGTGTGGGATCGCGAGCAAGTAGAGTAGGTGGATTCTTTGGAGACCTCTCCCCGTGATGGATTTTTGTTCGATGGCGATTCCTTCGCATTTGGTTCTTCGCATGTGGTTTGCCCTTTTCGTTGTCGCACTGCCCGCGGTCGCAATCTCCCAGGGTACCCCTTCGGTCGTGGTCGTACCGGTCGCCGAAGAGACGTTCACGCCGCAGCAGGAGTTTGTTGGTACCGTGACACCCTCGCGGCGGAGCGTCGTTGGCAGTGCCGTGGATGGTCGGGTGATTGATTTTCCGGTCGATGCGGGGCAGCGCGTGGCAACTGAAGAACCGCTGGCCCTGCTACGAACGCGAACGATTGAGCTGGAGATCGCCGCGGCCAAAGCAGAACTCAGACTCCGCGTCGCCGAGCTCGCAGAGCTTCAGGAGGGGGCCCGTCCCGAGGAATTGGCACAGGGGGAGGCCCGGTTGAATGCCGCCAAAGCGCTCGCCGAATATGCCCAGGCGCGGCTCGAGCGGATGCGGCAGATGGCGACCACCGGGGGTTTGATCTCAAGCGAGGAGCTCGACCAGTCGATCTCTCAGTATCACTTTGCCGAACAGACACGGATCGAAGCTGCGGAGTCCTTGGCCTTGCTTCGGGCAGGGACGCGGAGCGAGAAAATTGCTCAGGCCACAGCTCGGCAAGAAAACCAGCAAGAACTCATTGCCCTGCTTGAAGATCGACTTGCCAAGTTTACGATTCGCGCACCGTTTGATGGCTATGTGGTCCGCGAGTTTACCGAAGCGGGGGCGTGGATTCGGCAAGGAGATCCGATTGCCGAGATCATTGACCTCGACCCGGTCGAGATTGAATTGAATGTTCCTGAGGGCGCGGCCGTACACCTCCGTCGCGGAATGCCTGTGGAACTGCGGGTCGACGCCCTGCCGGGTCGGACCTTCGCGGGCGAGCTTTCTGCTGTCGTCCCCCAAGCCGATGCGAAAACGCGAACATTTCCTGTCAAGCTTCGTGCGGCGAATGTTCGCGAGGAGGAAACGGAGCTCCTGCGTCCCGGGATGCTGGCCCGCGCGAATCTTCCCTCAGGTCCGCAGGTGAGTGGTCTTTCGGTCCCGAAAGATGCCGTCGTTCTCGGGGGTCCTTCGCCGCTGGTCTTCGTCGTCACCGGGGAGAAGGCAGAGGGGATGAGTGTGCGGATCCTTGCAGCCAGTGAGGCGAATCTGATTGTCGAAGGATCGCTGAAGGTCGGAGATTTGGTCGTCATTCGCGGGAATGAAAGGCTCCGCCCAGGACAGAATGTACGCCTCCAAACTCCCTAGCGATCCGCATCCATGCAGTTGATTCATGCTTTTGTTTCCAATCCGATCAAAGTTTCCGTCGGGGCTTTGCTGCTCTCGCTCTTTGGGATCATCGCGCTGCTGCGGATGCCGATGCAGCTGACCCCCGAGGTCCAAATTCCGACGATCACCATCGAAACTCGCTGGCCAGGGGCCAGCCCGCAAGAGATCGAGCGGGAGATCATCCAGGAACAGGAGGAACAGCTCAAGAGCGTCGAAGGAGTGACGAAGCTGACAAGCGAATCGCAGGATTCGGCCGGGACGATTACGATGGAGTTTTTTGTCGGCGCGGACATGGAGGAATCGCTGCTGAAGGTCAACAGCCGCCTGCAGCAGGTTCGCGAATATCCGCTGGATGCCGATCAACCAGTGATCTCCACGAGCAGTTCGTCGGATTCGCCGATCGCATGGTTTATTCTCAGTCCTCGTACGCCGAGCGATGCAGAGGTGCGTGCCTTTGCCGACCAGCATCCTCAGCTTCGCGGCGAAATTCTCGCTTGCATCAGCCATGACGCGCCGGGATTGCTCGTCCATCGCCTTCGTCGTCTGGCCGAAAAAGAACCGCTCGTCGAAGCGATCCTCCCGGAGAAGAGCGATGTTCCCAAGCTGCAGCGATTTGCCGAAGATGCAATCGAAGCCGCCCTCGAACGGGTTCCAGGAGTATCCAATGCGAATGTACTGGGGGGACGCGAAGAGGAATTGCAGGTGATCGTTGACCCGCAGAAATTGGCGGCTCGATCGCTCACCATCGATGACCTTCGGCGCGTCTTACGGCTGCAAAACAAAGACACTTCCGGAGGTGATTACTGGGAAGGAAAACGTCGGTATGTCGTTCGGACCTTGAATCAATTTCGATCTCCCGGGCAGGTCGAAAACCAATTGCTTGCCGTCCGCAATGATGCCCCGGTCTACATTCGGGATGTTGCTCAAGTCACGCTGGGATTCAAGAAACCGACGGGTGTCGTCCGCCGCTTTGGGGAATCGAACATCGCCATCAACGCCGTCCGCGAGACCGGCGCGAATGTTCTCGATGTGATGGATGGGTTGCGGCGCGCGGTGGACGATCTCAATCGCGACGTCTTGGCTGAGCGCGGTTTGGTGCTCACTCAAGTCTATGACGAGACCGAATATATCTACTCGGCTGTCAATCTCGTCAATCAAAATATCATTATCGGCAGCGCGCTGACGATGCTTGTCCTGATGCTCTTTCTGCACCTCAGTGCGCGCGCGCTGGTCGTCGCTCCCTTGATCGGTTTGTCGGCGGTGGCTGCGAGCCTCGTTTCTCCATGGTTTTTTGTCCTCACGCTGGCGCTGATCATCGGGACAGGTTTCTGGTTTGCGCGCGGCGCGTTGGTGGTCGGGATTGCGATCCCGGTGAGCATCATCGGAACATTTTTATGCCTCAATCTTTTCGGTCGTTCGCTCAACGTGATCAGCCTCGCCGGGATGGCGTTCGCGGTTGGGATGCTGGTCGATAATGCCGTCGTCGTTCTCGAAAATATCTACCAGTATTACCAGCGAGGGCGTTCACCTTGGCAAGCGGCAGTCGAAGGGACTCAGGAGGTCTGGGGCGCGGTGGTGGCCTCGACCTTGACAACGCTTGCAGTCTTTCTCCCGGTGCTCTTTATTCAGGATGAAGCCGGACAACTTTTTCGCGATATCGCACTGGCGATCTCCGCCGCCGTGTCGCTCAGCTTGCTCGTCTCGGTAACGCTCATTCCAACCTTCACCGCGCGGCTGCTGCATCCCCAGCATCAGCCCGGTGCGAACCTGCCTGCCACAAGCGCGGAGGCTCCCGCGCCTTGGATCGTTCGCCGCATCCAGCGATTCGCCAACCGCTGGGTCGATCGGATCGTCTCGCTCAATCGCTGGATCCAGCGGTCGGTCGTGCGACAAATTGCGGTGGTCTTTGGCCTCACGACGATCGCTGCGGGGCTCTCCTTTTTTCTCTGGCCTAAAGTCGAATACCTCCCCTCGGGCAATCGCAACCTGGTCATCGGCATTATCCTTCCCCCGCCGGGATACAACCTTGACGAACTGATGACTCTGGGTGAAGTCGCCGAAAACACCTTGATCCCTTACTGGGATCTCGATCCGGCTGCGACTGCGGCGGAGGGAATGGATTATCCCCCGATTAAAGATTTCTTCTATGTGGCTCGTGGCAGGCAAGTTTTCATGGGGGTCCGGGCAATCGATCCAACTCAGTCCGCACGACTCATTCCCCTCATTCAATCGGTCGCCGGCAAGCTCTCCGGGACATTCGTCGTGGCCAAACAGAGCAGCCTCTTCGAGCGGGGACTGACTGCCGGACGAACGATCGATATCGAAATTACGGGACGGGATCTGGGTCGTCTGGTCCAGCTCGGAGGTCGGGTTCTTGGACAGTCCATGAGCCTTATTCCCGGTGCCCAAGTCCGTCCGGTACCAAGCCTCGATCTTTCGAATCCCGAAGTCCATATCGAACCCCAGCTGATTCGTAGCGAAGCGATGGGAATCGATGCGACGACGCTCGGCTATGCCGTCGATGCACTGGTCGACGGAGCGTATGCCACCGACTATTACCTTGGTGGTGACAAAATTGATTTGACGATTATTGGCGACCATCCGGCGACGCTGCGTTCCCAGGACCTCCAGGCCTTGACGATTGCCACTCCAACCGGAGAGCTGATTCCGCTGTCTGCGCTCGCCGAGATTCGGCTGGCCAGTGGTCCGGAACAGATCAACCATCGCGAGCGGCAGCGAGCGATTACGATCGAAGTCTCGCCCCCGCCCGAGATGCCACTGGAGACGGCGCTGGAAAAGATCCGTGCGGAAATCGTCCAGCCGCTCCGCACCCAGGGGGAGCTCGATGGGGGTTATCGTGTGGAGCTCAGCGGTACGGCCGATAAGCTGCAAGCGACCTGGGATTCGCTGTTCTGGAATGTGGTCTTGGCAGTGATCATCACTTATCTGCTGATGGCGGCCCTGTTTGAATCATGGGTCTATCCGCTGGTGATCATTATGAGTGTTCCCCTGGGAGCCGTAGGGGGCGTACTGGGCCTCCGCGGATTAAACATTTATTTGGGGCTCACAAGCGGCATGACGCAAGCACTTGATGTGCTCACGATGCTCGGTTTCGTGATCTTGATTGGGACGGTTGTCAACAACGCGATTCTTATCGTCCATCATGCGCTGACGCTGATGCGCGAGGAATCGATGGGGACCGAAGAAGCAGTACTGGAAAGTGTCCGGAGCCGCATCCGTCCGATCTTCATGACAACCGGTACGACGCTGCTGGGACTGCTTCCGCTGGTGCTCTTTCCGGGCGCTGGCAGCGAACTCTACCGGGGCCTCGGGAGCGTCGTCCTTGGGGGACTTCTTGTTTCGACTCTCTTCACGCTCGTCTTTGTCCCCTCTCTTTTCATGCTCGCCCTGCGCTGTTTTGGAACCCCCGCTAGGCCGCCACAAACTTTTTCATCATCGTGAAAGGGTCTCTAGTCCCGATTGATTGAACACGATACCGATGAACGGACTCAACCCACCCCAACAGGCCGCAGTCGACACGCTTGCCGGCCCGTTGCTCGTGCTTGCCGGTGCGGGCTCGGGTAAAACACGTGTCGTCACTTTTCGAATTGCCAACTTGATTCGCCACGGGATTGCGGCCGATCGGATTCTCGCAGTGACCTTTACCAATAAGGCAGCGGGAGAAATGCAGGAGCGAATTGCGGGGCTGATCGGCACCGGAGGAAGATTTCGCAAAGACCAGCCTCGCCCGACGATTGGCACCTTCCATGCCCAGTGTGTTCGCATCCTGCGACGGCACGCGCGACGGATCGGCTATCCATCGACTTTCGCGATCTATGACTCATCCGACCAGGATTCGCTGGCGCGGAGCGTCTTGCGGCAACTGAAGCTGCCGACACAGTCGATTCGACCAAGCGAGTTATTGGCGATCATCAGTCGCTGGAAAAATGCGTCGGTCAGGCCGAGCGACGCGTGGAGCGCCGCGCGGACCGACAAAGAACATCTCGCCGCCGCGGCGTATCGCCGCTATCAGGAAGGGCTGCAATCGTTTGGAGCGATGGATTTCGACGATCTGCTCCTGAACACCGAATCGCTGCTCAGCGAATATCCACAAATAAGGCAGGCCGAGTCGGGGAGATTCGATCACATTCTGGTCGACGAGTACCAGGACACCAACGGAACTCAGTATCGCATCATTGGTGCCCTTGCAAACCGACACCGAAACCTCTGTGTCGTCGGGGACGATGATCAGTCGATCTATGGCTGGCGGGGAGCGGACGTCAGCCATATTCTCAATTTCACCCGCGATTGGCCCGACGCCAAGGTCGTTCGCCTCGAACAGAATTATCGGAGCGTCGGGGCAATCCTCGAGATGGCCAACACCCTCATCGCTTACAACACCCAGCGCCATGACAAGCAATTGATCGCTGCCCGCCCCCAAGGTACGCGTCCGCGAATCCTGCAGATGAAAGACGAGAATGAGGAGGCGCGCGAGATCGTCGGCGAAGTCTCGCGGCTCTTGCAGCGAAAACAATACGAGCCGCGCGATGTCGCGATCCTCTTTCGGACCAATGAGCAACCGCGGCTCTTTGAACTGGAACTGCGCAAAGCGAAAGTTCCGTATGTCCTCCTTGGAAGCCAGTCGTTCTATGATCGAAAAGAGATTCGCGAACTGCTGGCATACTTGAAATGGATCGACCAAGGAGAAGATGAGGTTTCCCTGCTGCGAATCATCAATACTCCGGCGCGTGGCTTGGGAACCAAGACAGTCCAGGAGATTGTGCAGCGCGCGGTCGCAGCCGGAACCGCAGCTTGGAACATCTGCTGTGATCAGGGAAAAATATCGGATCTCCCCGCGGCCGCCCTTCGCGGCATCGAAGATCTCCGCCACCTGCGCGAGCATGTTCTCCGGCTCGCGCAATCCGAGTCGCTGACCCGTAGTGTCCAGGGGTTGATCGAGCAAACGCAGTATCTCGAGGAGCTCAGCCGCATCTACGATACCGATGAGGAACGTCAGGCACGTATCGCTTCGGTCCAGGAATTTGTCAATTCGATCGCCGCCTATGAAGCCCAGTCCAGCGAACCATCCCTGAGCGGGTTTCTCGCCGAAACGGCACTCGCTGGAAGGGAGATGGGGAGCGAAAAAGAAAAGGCGACATCGAAAAATGCCGTCGGACTTTTCACTCTGCATGCGGCCAAGGGACTCGAATTTCCCATCGTCTACATGGTCGGTATGGAAGAAGGTATTTTACCCCACCACCGGACCCTTGCCGGAGATGAAGCGCAGATCGCCGAGGAACGCCGCCTCTGCTACGTCGGGATCACGCGAGCCCAAGAGACATTGACGCTCTCGATGTGCTTAGGGCGGCGAAAATGGGGTCAATTACGACCGACCATCCCCAGCCGGTTTCTCTACGAGATCACGGGGAAGGCAGACAATCCGAACAAGTTTCGCCGCAAATAAACGGTCACCCGCTCCCCAGCCAGGCGGTTATATTGAGAGCAGACTCATCGATTTCTTGCATCCCCCTGGCAACTATGTTGAGACCTCATCGCTCCTCCCTCCGCCCGTCGTGGAAGTGCTCGCCTTGGCGACTCGTCGCCGGGTTCCTTCTTGCCCTTGCCATCGGGCCAAACCCGAGCGTTTCCCTCCTGGCAGCCGACCAGACTGATCCACCGACGGTCCTCCCGCGGATCACACCGCTGGAACCGGCCGAAGCGCTCAATTCCTTCGAGATCGCCGCAGGTTATCGGATTGAACTGGTCGCGGCCGAACCGCTGGTCGTCGACCCTGTCGCCTTCTGCTTCGATTCCCAAGGTCGATTGATCGTTGTCGAGATGCGCGGCTACAGCGAACGCCCTGAGGATCGTGCCGGCCGCGTCCGCCGTCTGACCGACGACGATGGCGACGGGACGATGGATGCTGCACAGACCCTCCTCGAGGGGCTCTCCTGGCCCACGGCTGTCGCTTGTACCGAAAGTGGTATTCTTGTCGCCGATGCACCGGATTTGATCTTCCTCCCGAACCCCACACCCGATTCGCCTGCGGTGACTCTCAGTGGGGCGGGAGAACAAGCGCCGGCGGAGCGACTTTGGGAAGGCTTTGCAAAAACAAATGTCCAAGGCTTGGTGAACAGTTTCGTTTGGGGTCTCGACCTCCGCCTCCATGGATCGGGCAGCAGCAATGGTGGAGACCTCCGTCCGCTCTTTCCATCTGCCGATTCGCCGCTGGTTCTCGGTCGACGAGACTTTGCGATCGACTGGCCTGGGCGGACGATCGCGGCCGTCGATGGAGGCGGCCAGCATGGGATGATGATCGATCCTTGGGGAGACAAGTATGTCTGCAGCAACAGCGATCATCTCCAGCAGGTTTGGCTCGCTCCGGCGCGTTCTTGGCGCGCCTCGCGAACCTCCGCACCTCCAGCTCGTCGTCGCAGCATTGCGGACGATGGTCCGCAGGCCGACGTCTACCGCTTGTCCCCGGTCGAACCGTGGCGTTTGCTTCGCACTCACCTCCGCGTCACCGGACAAGCCGCAGGTCCGATTGAAGGGGGAGGGAGAGCGGCAGGATATTTTACGGGGGCCACTGGCATTTATGTCTATGACGGGGATCAGTGGGAAAGCACCGATCACCCGATCGCGCTGGTCTGCGATGTCGGGAGCAATCTGGTCCATCGAAAACGCCTCGACGAAGAAGGACTCTGGAAACGAGGCTCGCGAATCGATCCCCAGACCGAATTCCTCCGCTCACGCGATATCTGGTTTCGGCCAGTCCAGCTCGGGACGGGACCCGATGGTGCCCTCTATATCGCCGATATGTATCGCGAGGTGATCGAGCATCCGCTGAGCCTTCCTCCGCCGATCAAGTCGCAATTGGATTTGAATTCGGGGAACGATCGTGGGCGGATTTATCGGGTTGTTTCCACTTCGCAGCCGATTCGCCGCACCAATGACCTGTCGCACCTGCCACCCGTGGAACTGGCTCGGATGATCGATCACCCCAATGCATGGCAGCGACGAACTGCAGGGAGGATGATTCTCGAAGCAAAACTCTTCGACACCGCAGCGGAGCTCCGCCGGATTGTCCGGCAGGGGGTGTATCCCGAGGGACGATTGCAAGCCCTCGCGACCCTCGCAGCGCTCGCTAGAACAATCGAACACGCCCCGGCATCACCACCGTCGCGGCTGCTTGATTTCCAGACGCTCTCAGCAGCGATTGAGGATGATCATCCGCGAGTACGGCAGCGAGCGGTGGAATATGGGACGATCGATCCGGCGATGGTTGCGGATATTCCACTTTCGGTCCGCGAGCGACTGGCCAGTGATCCTTCGATCTTCGTTCGTTTTCAGGCCGCCTGGGACGCAGCGATCTGGTTTCCCGAACAGGCAGCACGCCGCGAAGCGCTCGAGAAAATCGCTGCTCAAGACCCTCATGACTCAGGAATCGTCGAGGCGGTCGAAGGTTCGCTCGGAGCCGAAAGTGTTGATTTTGTCGCTGCTGTTCTGAGCGCTCCAGCGGAACGTTACGGAACATCGCGCGATGCCTGGCTCCGCGCTGGACTCTTTCAAGCCCTCGGCGACGGTCAAGCTGCGACTATCGAGCGGCTCGCGACGCTCGCCGAATCGTCCAAGGAGCGCGCCGCTCGCGGTGCCTGGATGTCGGCTATCGCTGCTGCCGCCCCGCTGCTCCCGTACGAACCTCGCTTTGCTCCCCTCGCCCCGCTCTGGCAAGAAATGTGGTACGAAGAATCGACTGCGACCCTCGCCGCAGCCCCCGCAGCGATCGTTGTCCCGGCGATGGAGCTGATCCGCTGGTCGGATCCGGCGGCCGCGACCGAACACCTGACACGATTGCTGGCCCCCGAGACGGCACCCGGTCTGCAGGGACTGGCGCTGCGGCATCTGACGCTGGGCGATGCCCCATCGTCCGCGGTGTTGATTCAGCGGCTGGATACATTGACCCCCGCCCAGCAGCGAATCGCGCTCGAACGCTTGATCGCATCGCGGGAGGGGGTCCGGCAGCTGATCGCCGCGGGCAACGCACAAAAAATCTCCCCTGTGGCCTTGCCGCGGGAAATTCGTGATGCGCTGCAGCAGTTCAGCCGCGAAGACCCTTCGCTCGGCCAGTGGACGGCGCTTGGCGATGAAGCAGCTAGGGCAGGGAGCCTTCCCGCCGAAGTCATCAGCCAGTACTCGATGGCCCTGAACGAACCGCCGGATACCGAACAGGGCCGGCTCCATTTCCAGCGCGTCTGTGCCGCATGCCATCGAGCCGATGGTGTCGGCAATCAGATCGGGCCTGAGCTGAAGTCGGTCCTTGAGAAATCTCCTGAGCAGATCCTCCAGTCCATCTTGGAGCCGAACCTCGAAGTCGATCCCCGCTATCGTATCGTGCAGATTCAAACTTTCGATGGTCGCTTGCTGGCAGGCCTGGTCGAGGAGGAACTCGACCAGGAAGTGCGGATTGCCGATGGTCAAGGAAACCGCCTGCGGATCGCGCGCGGCGAGATCGAAGTTCTCAGGACGCTTGATCGTTCGCTCATGCCCGAGGAGCTCTACCGGGAATTGACCCCACCGCAAATGCGCGACTTGATTAGTTTTCTCAAATCGCCACGACCCTGAGCGGCGATTTGTCAGGGTGGGGCAATCAACACTCGTGCTCGAGCCCCGTCGCGTAGCCGACGGGGCTCGTCATCGTCATCGGAACCAGCGCATTGACCGCGCACTCCTTCGACCATCAACGACTCGATGTTTATCGTCTTTCGATTGACTTGGTTGCTCGAGTATTCGAGGCTTCGAAATCGCTTGAGTGGCTCCATCGGCTCGCTCGCGATAGGATTCGCTGGTATCGCGGAGTCGAGCGCAGAGTTTGAGGCTCGATTCGATGACGATGACGAGCACCGCTGCGCTGAGCACAATCACGAATTTTGAACCGAAGAAACGCCAGAAGCCCAATGTTAGGCCTGGGGGCAGACGAGCACTTTCATCGCGCCCGGGACCCCCTCGTAAAGCCGCTGGAACCACTGCGGCGCTTCTGCTAGGGTCGCCTTGGCGGTGATCAAAGGGTCGACGCGTATCGCCCCCGAGGCGAGCAGCTCGATACACTGCGGATACTCTCCTTGGGATGCACAGCTGCCCTTGATCGTGATCTCCCTGGTGACGACCGACTGCAGCGGAAATTCAATCTGCGGCGACAGATTTCCGACAAGCGTCACCGCACCTCCCTTCCGCACGGCGGCAATCGCATCGCCAACTGTCTTTGCATGTCCGACCACCTCGAGCGCGGCATCGGCCCCGCGCCCTCCGGTCAACCGACGGACCTCGGCCGGTACATCGACATGCCGTGCATTGAGGGTGATTGTTGCGCCGAGCTGTCGCGCCACCTGCAACCGACTCTCCTCCACATCCGTGGCAATGATGCACGTTGCACCACGAAGCCGAATCGCTTGAATCGTCAGCAGTCCGATCATCCCGCTGCCCACGACGACAACCGTATCGCCCAGCGAAACCGGGGTGATATTCGCCGCGTGAACAGCAATCGAGACCGCCTCGATCAGTGCCGCCGATTCAAACGACAGCGACTCGGGAATCTTGTAGACAATGTTGTGTGGTACGGAGATCAGTTCCGCAAAGGCTCCATGGCGACGATATTCGCCGCACGAGACCCCAAGGACGCGACGGTTGTCGCACAGATTGATCTCCCCCCGACGACAGAAAAAACACTTTCCACAGGAGACGGTGGAATCAAAGGTGACTCGATCGCCGGGCTGAAAAGCACTCACCTCCGCTCCGACTCGCTCGACAACTCCTGCCGCCTCATGTCCCATGACAAGGGGCGGAATCCGGCGACCTGTGCTCCCATCAAACCCATGGATATCGCTCCCGCAGATCCCACACGCATGGACGCGCACCAGGACATCCTCCGGACCTACCTCAGGGTCCGCGACCTCGGTCAACTCCATCTGCTTGTAGGCGGTCAGCAGCATTGCTTTCATCGTACACGGCTCTCCACGGCAAACTTGAGACAAACAGGCTTTGGAATCGAGACTTGGGAGGGTGTCGGGACAGGAATGCCATCGCTGCCAACGCGGAAAACCACCAGCGTGTCGGAATCCTGGTTGGCAGCCAGCAACCAATTCCCGTCGGGGCTGAGACGAAAATTCCGCGGTGTCTTGCCACCGGTCTTCACATGCCCCAAAGCGCTCATCACGCCGCTGACTGGATCGAAACGAAAAACCGCCAGCGAATCATCCCCACGGTTGCTGGCGTAGACGAAACGCCCACGCGGATGAAAGAGGATCTCGGCTGTCGAGTTCTCCTCGGAAAAATCTTTGGGCAGCGTCGAGTACTGGCCGATGCTCTCAAAATCCTCGCCGTGATCGCGGAGTACCGTAATTTTCGATGCGAGCTCCTGCAGCACCAAGACAAAGGGGCCTTCAGGAGCGAAAGCGAAGTGCCGCGGTCCGCTACCACCGAGAAACTTCAACGTCCGCGGAGGATTCAGCCGCATTCGTCCTGTGTCTGAAATATCGACCGCCAGCAGTTCATCGGTCCCCAGATCGGCAACCAGTGCTCGCTGGGGGTTGGACTCGTACTGAACCGCGTGCGCGTGGGGAGACATTTGCCGCTGGGGATTGACGCTCCGTCCCTGATGGCGAAGGAGATCGAGCCGCCGCGGCGCACCACTGGCATCGAGCGCAAAAAGGGCGACGCTCCCCCCCGAGTAATTTGCTACTAAGGCCTGTCGATTCCCGGAGTGGATGGCAACAAAGCAGGGGGCTCCTCCGCCAGTCGCCGCACGACCAATCTCGCGCAGCCTGCCATCGGGCTCGATTGCCCAGCCGACCAGGAAGGCGTTGGCCTCGTCATTCTCGCTGACGCTATAAAGTCGCCGACCACTGGGGTCGACAGCCAGAAAGGAAGGATTCGAAATCTCCCCCGCCAGGCACACATTGCTCAGCTCCCCCGTCCGATTGTTGAAATCGACGACGTAGATTCCCTTGCTGCCCGCTTCGCTCCCCTCGGTGTAGGTCCCAACATAGACGCGAAGCATCGCCTCGTGACCTCGTTGTGGCTGCGGAGCGGCTCGCGAGACACCCGTTCCCCCAAGCAGCCCCAAGGCAACGAGCAACAAACACCATGGAGAGCAACCGAAGCGATCCATTGACATTTTAGGGTTTCGGTTCTTCCTCCTTCGATCCTTCGCCGGAATCCTTGTTCGATTCCTTCGCAGCATTCTTTCCCTTGGTGAACTGAGCAGTCATCTGCTTGGCCATATCGTCGAGCGTAGGGGCGGAATAGTCGAAATAATTTCCGATCAAACCCTTTGCCTTCTCCTGCTGCTCTGGATCGAGGGCCGCGAGCAATTCATCGCGAGCTTCGCTCTTAATCTTTGCAATCTTCTCTTTCATCTCCTCGTCGATCCGCTGGGCCAAGCGAATGAGTTCTGGTTTCTGTTCGGGACGAACACCAACCTCCTCCCCAAATTTTCCGCGCGTCAGTGAGGGACCAAGTCCCAGCCGACTGATTTCAACCTGAAAAGCGATCTCGCGAATCCGCGACAATTGCTCGGGCAGAAGGATCTCTTCGATCGATCGATCAGTCAACTGACGGACCTCATCGCGGGCCTCACGAATCTGATCGACATTGAATGCTCCGCGCACCGCCCCACCTTCCTCGCGTGGTTGGTTGATGACTTCCTGAATCGCTTTTTGCATCAGTTCGCCAGAGCGCTTCTGCAGTTTTTCGATCCCTGCGATCTGCTCGTCGCTCAGCCTCAGCTCTTTGCGAATCGCTTCCATGTTCATCAAGCTCGCCAGCGCCGAAGCATCGGTCGGATTCCCTGCGGCCCCAGAACCGAACGTGAATGTCGATCCCGGCATGCCAAAACTGATGCCAATTTTCGGTGCTGAACCTTCTCCACCCTCACCCCCCTCAATCGAGACTTCGGAGGAAGCGACAATCTGAATTGAACCTACCTCAGGTTCTTCTGTCTCCTGAGCCAGCACTTGCGGCCAGCCGCCGCCAAGGACGAGACCCCATGCCACCGGAAACAACCAAGACCAGCGATTGCATTTCATCGCGATGAACTCCGAAAACGTTTTTTTAATAGCTTCATAGCTGAATAGATTGAACAGAAGGGTCAGACCCCTTTTCGGATAGGCTCTAAGGCGATTTACTCCTGCACCTTGCCACAATCGGCAATCGTAATCTTCCCCTTCGTGCGCCCCCCTTGGGATCCGAGCGATTCGATCTGCTTGACGACATCCAACCCTTCGACAACGCGACCGAAGACAACGTGTTTGCCATCGAGCCAATCGGTCTTCACGGTGGTGATGAAGAACTGCGAACCATTGGTGTTGGGGCCGGCGTTCGCCATACTGAGGACTCCTGGACCATCATGCGTGAACTTAAAATTCTCATCTGCAAAGGTCCGACCATAGATGCTCTCGCCACCCGTCCCGTTGCCACGCGTAAAGTCACCCCCTTGCAGCATGAACTGAGGGATCACCCGATGGAAGATGCTCCCTTTGTAGGCCAGCGGAACTCCGCTCGCCCCAACCCCTTTTTCACCAGTGCACAGGGCCGCAAAATTCTGCACTGTCTTCGGGACATCTTCGCCAAACAGGCCGATCACAATCCGTCCTGCAGGTTGCCCATCGACTTCGACATCGAAGTAAACCTTTTCGGTCACCTTCCCGCGCGAGGCTGGTTCAGCCGCCAGCACAGAAGTCCCCAAACAACATCCAATCGCAAGTAAAAGAAAGAAACGCATCGCGAAAACAATCCTCGCTCGAGGGTGGGTATGGTCAGAGCCTATCCGAAAAGGGGTCTGACCCTTTGGAGGTAAGTCGATTTCATTGGTTTTTGGGCCGTGCCGGAGAGGGTCAGACCCCTTTTCGGATAGGCTCTCAGTGCGAACGAACGTCACCTAGTTCTTCAATATGAGTTCAACGAGCATTTTTTGGCAATGGTGAAGCTCAAGAAACCGGCAACCACCACAGCCGAGGAGTCGCCCCCTGCACCCTTCCTTTGGGAGGGTCGACGAAAGCAATGGGAGGCACTTCTCTCTTCGGGTCAGACAGACCTCGTCGGAAGCAGGTCGCTCGTGACTCCTGTGCCGTATCTCCAGCAACCGTATCCCCTGTAAAATGGGGGTCCTAACGGGGCATTTTCAGATGCCCCTTATGATCCGGCGTTCTGCGGAGATTATTGGTGACTCTTTCCGACCCCCCGACTCCTTCTCTCCCGCAGTGCGTTGCACAAACGCTCGCGCGGCTGGGGATTCCGGCAGCCCTGCTGCCGACGCTGGTTGCCGATCTGGCGCCGGCGAGTGAGATTTGGGAGTTCGTTCCTGGGGAAAACTTGTTTCGCGAAAACGCCCCCTTCGCACACCTGCTGGTGATCGATGCCGGCAAGGTGGCGCTGGAGATGGGGGTACCAGGGCGAGGCCGCACACGGATTTTATCGCTCGGGGCAGGGGATATCGTGGCGTGGTCGGCGGTGCTCGGGAACGGACAGATGACAACTTCTGCGACTAGTCTCGAAGCGACCCGCGTGATCGCCCTCCCGGCGGGTCGGATTCTTGCGCTCTGCGAGTCGAATCACGAAGTTGGATATTTTTTTATGAAGGCCCTCGCCAAAGCGATCGGAAATCGCCTTGTCGCGACACGTCTCCAGTTGCTCGATGTGTTCTCTCCTCATCCCTCGACGGTCCCCCTGCGGAGCACGGAGTGAGAATCATCCCCAAGAGATTCATCCGCCTGCGAAGCTTCGCTAATGAAGGAGCGTTTCCGCATGTCCGATTCCGCTGATTCGTTGTGGATTTCCAAGGGGGAGCTCCAGCGGCTGATCGATCTTCTGTGGGATCGGGGTTACTCGGTCATCGGCCCTCAGGTCCAGTCGTCTGCAATCGTCTATGACCAGCTTCGGGATGTCTCTCAATTGCCGCAGGGGTGGACCGAAGTGACCTCGGCAGGGAGCTATCGCCTCGTCCGCCGGAGCGACGATGCATGGTTTGGTTTCAATGTCGGACCGCATGCCTGGAAGCGGTTCTTGTTTCCATCCCAGCTGACAGTTGCCACGGCGCGGCAGGCAGAGCGATTGCGGGAGCCTGCCGAGGGTTCGGAAGAAGATTCGGCCACTGTATGGTTGTTTGAAACACCACCACCTCCGCAGACCTCCTATGCATTCCTCGGCGTCCGCGCGTGCGACTTGGCGGCGATCGCAATCCAGGATCGGGTCTTCATGGAGCAAGCGTACGTCGATCCCGCCTACGCCGCGCTCCGCACGCGCGCCCTGGTGATTGCCGTCAATTGCACGCAGGCAATCAGTACCTGTTTTTGTACCTCGATGAAGACAGGCCCGAAATGCGAGCAGGGGTTTGACCTGGCGCTCACCGAGCTCCCGACAGGATTCACGATCGAATCGGGATCGGCGCGTGGCGCTGCGATCCTCGAGCAACTTGAGACTTATCCGGCCAGTCACTCGCAGCAGCAGGAGGCGGCAGCGCGACGTCGCCAAGCGGTCGCCGATATTGGAAAACACTTGGAGACGACTGGCTTACGAGAAACTTTGCTGGAGAACCTCGACCATCCCCACTGGGCGGATGTCGCCCAGCGATGCATCTCGTGCACCAATTGCACGATGGTATGCCCCACATGCTTTTGCAGCTCGGTCGATGAAGTCAGCGATCTGGAAGGGGTGCGGGTCGATCGCGAGCGACGATGGGACAGCTGTTTCAATTTGGAGTTTAGCGCCATGAACGGGGGACGGGTGCGCGACGATATTCGGTCTCGTTATCGGCAGTGGTTAACGCACAAATTGGCGACCTGGATCGATCAATTCGGGACCTCGGGCTGCGTGGGGTGCGGGCGCTGTATCACCTGGTGCCCGGTGGGGATTGATTTAACAGAGGAAGTCGCCAAGCTGCGCACGGGGGAGCGGTGATGGGTTCCTTGCAGAGAGCCGCCGTGAGTGACGATCCTTGGCGTTCCCAGACCGTGCGGGTCGCGGGGAAGACGGTGGAATGTCCCGGGATTACGACATACCATCTCCGGCCGGTCGATCCGCAGGTTGCCCGCGATTACAGCTTTCGTCCGGGTCAGTTCAATATGCTCTATGTCCCCGGTGCTGGGGAGATCGCGATCGGCGTCAGTCGCTCGCTTCCCCCTGCGGTCACTTGCGCGCCACCCGAGGGTGACGCGATGACGCTCGATCACACGATCCGTCTGGCCGGCCGAGTGACCGGCGCGCTTGCCCGCATCGGTGTCGGGGGAACGCTCGGCCTTCGCGGCCCGTTCGGTACCCCATGGCCGGTCGAGCTGTGCAGCGACCAGGATGTTGTGCTGGTCGCAGGCGGCACGGGACTCGCCTCCCTCCGCGCAGCCCTCTACCAGTTGCTCGACAACCACTGCTGGAGGCGTTTGATTCTGCTGTACGGTAGCCGGACCCCCGAGGTGCTGCTGTACCAGCGCGAATATTCGCTGTGGATCGAGCGGGGCTTGCAGCTGGAAACGACGGTCGACCGAGATCACGAGGGATGGACCGGGAACATCGGTGTCGTTCCCCAATTGCTTGATCGCCTCATGCCGCTGGAGCCACAAAGGACGATCCTTATGTGCTGTGGCCCGGAAGTCATGATGCGCTACGTCATGCGGAGCGCCCGGGCACGAGGGATCGCCAAAGAACGTCTGTTTGTTTCGACAGAAAGGCATATGCAATGTGCCGTGGGATTGTGCGGCCACTGCCAACTGGGACCCGCATTCCTCTGCCGCGAAGGACCGACGTTTCGCTATGACATGATTGAACCCTATCTCACGGTCGAAGGTTTGTAGAAGCATGCCCGCAAAACTGCGACTCGGGGTCTTTAAATTTGCCTCCTGCGATGGGTGCCAATTGTCACTCCTGTCGCTGGAAGATGATTTGTTGCAACTGGCCGAGAAAATAGAGGTGGTCTACTTTCTCGAAGCGACCAGCCGCATCGAGTCTGGTCCGTATGATCTCGCCTTGGTCGAAGGATCGATCACCACCGCAGCGGATGCCGAACGGATCCTGCAGGTCCGCCGCGATTCCCGCTTGCTGATGACGATCGGCGCCTGCGCAACGGCCGGCGGAATTCAAAGTCTACGAAACTGGGCCCACCATGAAGATTACCTCCGCGCGGTCTATGCTCGACCCGACTATATCCAGTCGCTCGCCACATCGACACCGATCGCGGCACACGTCCGCGTCGATTTCGAGCTGCGGGGATGTCCCGTCAACCGCTGGCAGTTGCTCGAAGTGCTTTCATCGCTGCTTCGCGGACATCGACCGCAGACTCCGACGCACAGCGTCTGCTTGGAATGCAAGCGACGGGGTACGGTCTGCGTGATGGTCGCCGCGGGAACCCCATGCCTCGGACCGATCACACAGGCAGGATGCGGGGCCCTCTGCCCCGCCTACGATCGCGCCTGCTACGGTTGCTTTGGTCCGTGCGGTCAAACAAATGCGCGCGGCTGGAGCGACTACCTCTCTTCGCAAGGGACTCCACCGCTGGTCATGATTCAGGCCCTGCGAAGCTTTAGCGCCGATGCGGCTGAATTTCGCAGCGAAGGGGATCGGCTGGAAACTCTTTCCAAGGATACCGCGCGTGAAGAAGCCACACGAGAATAAGCCACACGAGGAGCATGAAAAACGCTCGATTCGTGTCGAAGCGATGACGCGTGTCGAAGGGGAAGGGGGTCTGGAGATCGAAGTTCGCGAGGGACGACTCGAAAAAGTCCACTTGCGGATCTTTGAACCACCACGCTTTTTCGAAGCCCTCCTCCGTGGTCGACCGCTCGAAGAAGTTCCCGACATCACCGCTCGGATCTGCGGCATCTGTCCCGTGGCTTATCAAATGAGTGCCGTGCATGCGCTCGAAAAGGCGCTCGGTGTGACGGTCCCCCCGGAGCTTCGTCGCCTCCGCCGACTGCTGTACTGTGGGGAATGGATCGAAAGCCACGTGCTCCATGTTCACATGCTGCACCTCCCCGACTTTCTCGGTTTTGATGGGGTGCTTGAGATGGCCAAAGTCCGTCCCGAGTGGGTCCAGCGCGGGCTGCGGCTCCGAAAGATCGGAAATGAATTGCTCGAACGCCTCGGTGGCCGCGCGATTCATCCGATCAATGTCGCCGTGGGAGGCTTTTATCGCGCCCCCCGCAGCGACGAATTGGTCCCTCTGGTTGCAGACTTCGAGGAAGGTCTGCAATTAGCCATCGAGTCCACGCGGCAAATCGCCCAGCTCGACTTTCCCTCGTTCAACCAGCCCTATGACTGGGTCGCACTGGTACACCCCGAGGAATATCCCTTCAACGAAGGTCGGATTGAAACGAGCGACCAGCTCGCGATCGACCCCACGGAATTCGAACATCACTTTGCCGAAATCCAGGTCCCTCATTCCACCGCTCTCCATGCGATCCGCACCGCGACGGGAAAGCCGTACTTGGTCGGTCCGCTGGCGCGGATCAATCATGCCCGCCATCTCCTGCGCCCCACAGCCCGACGTTTGGCCGATGAAATCGGTCTGGAAACACCCTGCACCAATCCCTACCGAACGATCCTTGCCCGCTCCCTGGAGGTGGTCCATGCGATCGAAGAGGGACTCGAGATCCTGAAAACATACCAGCCTCCGCGAACCAGCCGCATCGCCTACACCCCGCATGAGAGCCACGGCTGCGCTGCGACCGAAGCCCCTCGCGGACTTCTTTACCACCGTTACGCACTCGATGACGTAGGAAAAATTACAGCCGCCAGCATCATCCCCCCAACATCGCAGAACCAAGCCCAAATCGAAGCGGATCTCAAGGCCCTCATCCCCTCGCTCCTCGGGCTGCCCGACGAACAGCTCGCCACGCGCTGCGAACAACTCGTTCGCTGCTACGACCCCTGCATCAGCTGCTCGACGCACTTCCTCCGCGTCCACATCCGCCATCAATGACACCCACGGTCAAACGCTTTCGCTGCCCCCCCAGCGTCGACAGATTGACTGCAGGATCGCTGCCACCAAACGACGCACTGCCACCAAACGACGCAAGCGGCGGAAAAAATTTCGGACTGGCCCCCCGCGCGCCGTATCTCGCCGTCGCTCGCCCTCGGGCACAGGAGGATGACGCTGCTCCGGCGGCCGCGACGATCGCTGCCCCAGACGACGAGCGATCCCGTAACGAGGCGTTCCTCTTGGTGCGATCCCAGGGACGGTCCAGTGCAAACCGCGGGCGCGGGGAGCCCCACACCGCGAACAGAACGTCGCGAACTGCAGCATCGCCTCCCCGCAGCTTCCGCAGGGAACCAAAAACCGCGCCAGATCGTCCGCTTCCTCGCTCGGCGAATACGCCGGGATCCAGAAGATCTCGTGGCACTGCTCACAGCGAATCGTCTCCCCCGCCCGCTGGCTTGAGACAACAAACGAACAGACACAGTAGGGACACCTCCCCGTCCATGACTGATGCTCATCCTCCGGCGCAAAATCGTGCTCGAATCCCATTTCTCGCTCGTGCATTCCCCTCTCAAGAGGCTCAACCGAACGCCCTCCCAATAAAAGAACTGCGTAAGAGCAAACCGAATCGTCTCAGAAAAAAAATACTTTTTTCTAATTCTCCCTGACCGGACCCCCCATAAACACCCAGGGTATCCCCCGTTTGGGTGTCAAGTCTCGAGGTTCGGGATATCGCCTTAGAAGCGAACGAGAGCGGTTCCCCAGGCGAGTCCGGCACCGAAACCGCAGAGGAGGACGAGATCGCCGCGATGGATTTTTCCTGCGGCGATCGCTTCGTCGAGCGCCAGCGGAATGCTTGCGGCGCTGGTATTTCCATAGCGTTCGAGATTGTTGAAAACTTTCTCGCGGCTGACCCCCAGGTCTTCGATCGCGGAATCGAGAATCCGCTGATTGGCTTGATGGAGGATCAACTGGTCCAGATCGGAGGCCTGAAGGTTGGTGGCGGCAAGGAGGTCGAGAGTGCTTTCGGCCACCGTTCGGACAGCCCATTTGAAAACATTCCTTCCATCCATCCGCAGGTACTGGCCGCCACTGTGCCAAGCCTCGGGGGTGAGGACTTGCCGGCTACCTCCAGCGGGAACGCAGAGCATGGTCCCGCCGCATCCTTCGCTGCCGAGCGTCGAGGCAAGCAAACAACTCGCGTGCTCGCCGCGCAAGGCGGGGACAATCAAAGCGGCTCCTGCGGCATCGCCGAAAAGGGGATAAGTTTTCGGATCTTCCGGATTCGTCGTGCGGCTCATTAAATCAGCACCAACGACCAGCGCACACGAGGAGGCACCCGTGGCTACAAACTGTGCGGCCGTCACCAGCGCGTACATGAAACCTCCACACGCGGCGTTGAGATCCATGGCCGGGGCAACAGCTCCAAGGCGTTGCTGCAGGAGGCATGCGGTTGAGGGTGTCGGATGATCGGGCGTCATCGTCGCAACCAGGATCAGGTCGACCTGATCGACCCCCACACCACTCTTTTCCAAACAGCGGATCGCGGCCTCATAAGCCAGATCGCTGGTCGCTTGATCGTCGCGCGCGTAGCGACGCTCGAGAATCCCCGTGCGGCGAACAATCCAGTCGCTATCACACCCAAGGATCGCTAAATCTTCGTTGCTCACGATCCTTTCCGGAACATACGAACCGGTGGACAAAATCTGCACTTCAAGGGCCCGCCCCAAGCGACTCCGTCCCGAGCTTCCAATCTCGACTGCTCCAAGCGGCATTGGGGATGCGTCCGACGCGTGCGACATGAATTTCAGGAATCGATGCAGTGAAAACTCTGGGAGGCTTCGAGGTCCAGGTTTCTCGAGCTGGTGGATGAAATCCGGTGCCAATATAACCACCAAAACGGTTCCTTGTCAGGCATTCAGTGGTGGATTTACTTTCCGCTTGCTTGCGCTTTGGTTTCAATTAGACTTCGTCGCATTGAGTGTCTTCGGGCCACCACTGGAACGATCGTCACAGACGACCGTTCCTCCCCTTTCAACGGACGGTATTGTGGGAATATCAAGTCGCCATCGGATCGGCCATACTGAGATGGACTTTCATGCGATCTCGGTTCCTGAACCCAAAGATACGGTGCGGTGTTTAACCGGCGGCGCCGCTTTCCGCTGGAAGGCAATTGACGATCAGTGGTTTGTCATGACCTCCTCGGGATGGGATCGCCAACCACACTGCACGATACATCTCGAAGACCTCCACGCACTTCAGAAAAAAGTCCCTCGCGACTCGGCCGTTGGCTATCGTGGATGCGACAAGGACTGCCATTACTTTTCACTTCCCGGGGGTGAATCGTTTACGATCCCCCGCGCGGCCTGGGATGTGATGGCTCTTCCACGCTCGCTCGGATGGTGTATCCCGCTGGTCTTTGAAGCGGCGCGATTGGTGATTCCGGATTCCACATGGGCAGCTCACATCGATTTGACGACGTTGCAGTGGACTGTCAATCAGTAACCGCAGATATCGATGCGATTCCTCCTCGGTGCCCACGCGGACCGCGGAAGAAGCGCACGCTCTATGCATGGTGCCCGATCCTCATCGGCCTCTTGCCGCTGGTCGTTTGGCAAGGATGCTCCAGGGGTCCGGGAACGGCAGGGGGCGATGCGGAACTTATTGTCTTGGAAGTTGCAGGCCCATCGATGAGTCCCACGCTGTGGGGACCAAGTCGCCGCGCCCGGTGCGATGAATGTGATTGGAACGGTCGCGTCCATGAGCACTTTGTCGTCTCCGGAGCCTCGCTCCGTTGCTTTCGCTGTGGACGTATGACACTGAGCCTCCTCCCGCAGTTGGAACCAGGGGATCGAGTCCTCGTCGATCGCAACGCCTTTTCATTTCCAATTCCATTTTCAACCAGCCCTTCGTCTTCAACGAGCAATTCATCCGGTAGAGCCACGGCCGTCTCCTCGGGTCCGCACGATCCAGTGCGGAGCGATCCTGTGCCGAAAGATCCAGTGCCGAAAGATCCAGCACCGAGAGATCCAGCACCGAGAGATCCAAAGCGTGGTGAACTGGTCGCGATTGCGACGCGCGAAGGGAGCCTCCAAGTGAAGCGGATTGCCGGACTCCCTGGCGAACGGATCGCGATCGATTCCACCGGTACGGTGCATGTCAATGATCTTCCCCTCCGCCCTTCGCTCTCCGGCGCTTGGGAGCAGGGAATCGAAGTCTATACGACAGCAGACCTCGGAACGGATCCACTCGCGCACCGATTCCATCCCCTGGCCAGCAGCGCCTGGACATGGATCGCCAGCTCCTGGGTCGCTGCTCCAGCGATCGATCACGATCCCGAAGGCTGGCTGATCTATGAACACCGCAATGTTTACTGGGACCTTCGTCCCGATGTGATTCGCGACGACGATCCGGCGAACATCGGCGAGCGACGCGAGTTAAAAGCGCTTGAGGAACCTGGCTTGCAGGTCGAGATCACTTTGGATGGACCTGCCGTCGCGGAACTCGATGTGGCCTTTGCCGAGGTGCCGCCAATCTTACTGGGGCGGCTTCGATGCCCCCCTGGGAAAAAGACGATCCGCATCCTCCGCCGCGACGGGGCACTGTTCTGGATCGACCCTCTTTTGCCGATGACTTCATCCTTGGCTGCGGGCGCGCATCCCCCGTGGCAAAGACTCGAAAATCTCGACTCACCGCCGCAGATCAGCCCTGAAAAACCGCTGGCCCTGCGGATCATCAGTGCCGAGACAACCGCCTGCACCCGGATCGAGCTGCGGCGAAGTGTTCGTTATGATCCCCCCGCAACCCTTGCATCGCGGTGGCGCGAAGGAGTACTGCTCGGTCCTCATGAATTCATGGTGCTCGGGGATAACGGTCCCGCCTCGATCGACAGCCGGAGCACGGGGAGGGGTGTTCCGCGGGAACAGATCCTCGGACGAGTCACGCGAGCTACTGACGCTAGGGGAACGGTAAATCGCACTCGAACAGGATCGTCGTTAAACTAAGCTAAGAGCCTCTCCGAAAAGGGGTCTGACCCTTTGGAGGCAAGTCGATTTCATTGGTTTTTTGGCCGTGCCGGAGAGGGTCTGCCGGAGAGGGTCGGGTCTGCCGGAGAGGGTCAGACCCCTTTTCGGAGAGGCTCTAATCGAAAACGGCACTGCCACACTTCGTATTCTCTTTGTCACCGTATTTCGAAGCTCATTCACAAGCTGGCCCGCTAGGAGGCCTGCCCCCTTGAATCCCAACGCAGCCTCTCGCCCTTTTCGCTCCCGCCCCCGATGGTCTTGGGGAAGCATTGCGATCCTCGCGCTGATCGTGCTGTACTGGTTCGTCCAGCCGGTACTCAACGCGCGCTACGGGTGGAATCTTCCCCAGCTGCAAAGCGGGAACCAGGAAACAAGCGCTCCTTCACAGCCACCGTCAGCGCCGCGAAAAACCCCAAAACAAGCGCCAGAACAAGCCCCAACACAAGCGCCACGAGAAGCGCCACGCACTCCCGCGCCCTCCGCGACAGACAATCCGGGGACCTCGACAGAAAAAGGGCGCTCCCGGAATACAGGGGACGCCGCTGCCGAAGATCCGCAGCGCAAGGATCGTCCGCGCGACGATTTTCTTCGCGCTACAGGGGGTGATCGATTTCTCTCTCCTGCAGGGTTGATCTATGGACCAGGAAGCCAGGAGGGACATCGCCTCAAGCATCTCCAGCGGCATCTGGCAGATATTCCAGATCGGCCCGGATCGCATGGTGTCTTCGACGGCCAGCTGGACGATGCCTTGCGGTGGATCGATAACGCCTACGAGCGTAGCCAGCGGGGAGGCTCCGAAGTGAGTGTCGATCGGGAGGAGGGGCGAACCGTGTATACTGTGAATCTTGGCGAGCGGATTGGATACATCGGAGGGGCAGAAGGAAAACGGAGAGGAAATCCGCCGGCGCGTCGGTTAAGATTGGTGCTCGAAGGGAATCGCTTGATTACCGCATTCCCACTTTGATTCCCCCCTCGCCAGATCATTGTTGTCACATTTCCTGTTCACTATTTCGAGTCCGGTATGGCTGATGATCCGCTTCCCTCGTATCCCCTGCATTCGGTCGACGTGTGCCATGTTTGTGGATGCGGACTCTGTGGCATTCGGATCTGTGGCTTATCGACCGAGCATCCCCATGGGCTGATCATCTGCGACGAATGCGAAGCGCTGTGGACCGAGCCCAACACGCATGCCGATCCCATCTGGCGCGACGCCGAGAATCCGACATGCCCGATTTGCGGACAACCTCTCTGGGGTCCCGACAGCCGCTGGGCCAATCGTGGCGATCTCGTTCACCTCGGTTGGCAGAAGCGAATCAATCCGATATTGAGCATCAAGGCCGATCGTTAGCCTTCTCCCCCCCTCCCTCGTACCTACCGATCACGAGATAACCTATGACCTCGCATCCAGCAGTTCCTTTTCGTACCGGGCGTCGTCAACTGCTCAAGGGGCTTTCGGCTGTTGCAGCCAGCACTTTGTATCCCTGGTCGACTTCTTCGGCCGCGGTAGCCCCATGGCTGTCCACCCCCGATCAACCCCGCTCCGATGACCAACCGCTGCGGTTGGCAGTCATCGGTGTCGCCAATCGTGGTGCGAATAACCTCGATGGCGTCCGGTCCCAATCGATCGTCGCCCTGTGCGATGTCGACCGAGGTTATCTGGATGGTGTGGGCCAGCAATTCCCCGATGCCAAGCGCTATCAGGATTATCGAAAACTGCTCGACGAAGTATCCGACCTCGATGGGGTTGTCATCAGCACTCCAGACCACCATCACGCCCCGGCAGCCATCCGGGCGCTCCGACGTGGTTTGCATGTGTACTGTGAGAAACCTCTGACGCACACTGTGGCCGAGGCGCGGATGCTGGCCAAAGCGGCGCGAGATGCCGGTGTCGCCACGCAAATGGGGACACAGATCCACGCCGAACCCAATTACCGTCGCGTGGTGGAGATTGTCCGTGCCGGGATTCTTGGCCCGATCCATCGCGTCCATGTCTGGGTTGGCAAGGGATGGGGCGCAGCAGAAATGCCGCAGCCCGCCGGCATCGCCCCCGCGAACCTCGACTGGGACCTCTGGCTCGGCCCCGCTCCCCTCCGTCCCTACACCCCGAACCTCCATCCAGCAAACTGGCGACGCTATCGCGACTTTGGAACCGGAACCCTTGGGGATATGGGATGCCATTACATGGATCTTCCCTTCTGGGCATTGGGACTTGGGTCTCCGCTGGAAATTCGTGCCGAAGGTCCCCCATCCAACCGCGATTGTTGTCCGCTGGGGTTGAAAGTGCATTACCAGTTTGCGTCGACCGATGCCCATCCCGAGCTCGAGCTCATTTGGTACGACGGTGACCTCACTCCGAGAGAACTGGAAGGGATCGGTGTCCCCGGCGCGGGGGTTCTGTTCGTCGGTGAAAAGGGGATCCTCTTCGGAGATTACTCGCGGTATCAGCTCTACCCTGCGGACCAATTCCAGAGCTTCCAGCCGCCGGCCCCATCGATTGCGCCATCACCGGGACATTATGTGGAATGGTTCCAAGCGTGCCGTGGTGGTTCCCCCGCCCTCTGTAATTTTGATTACTCGGGTCCGCTCACCGAGTGCGTTTTGCTCGGGACCGTCTCGCACCAAGTGGGGCGAACTCTCCGCTGGAAGGCTGAGCAGTTGACCTGCCAAGGGGATGATGAGGCGACCGCGCTGATTCACAAAACCAATCGAGATGGCTGGATTGTGTGAGCATCCCGATCCACTCGTCCTCTCAAATCAAAGGAATCTCGTATGCGGTGCGTCGCGCTCTTGATCGCAGTGATCTGTGGATACCTGGCATTTGCCCCGCTCCCCGGCGCGCTCGGTGAGCAGGATCCATGGACGATCCCTCAGATCGATCTGGCGGATCGTAGCGATCTTCAAACGACCGTCGATCGCCAGAGTGGCCAGTATCTCGGCCATCCCACAACGGTGCTCCTCGAAGATGGCAAAACCATGATTGCCGTCTATCCCAAGGGGCATGGTCGAGGAGCGATTGTCATGCGCCGTAGCAGCGATGGGGGGCGGACATGGAGCGACCGGCTCCCCACCCCTGCATCATGGGAAACAAGTCTCGAGACGCCAACGCTCTTTCGCACAATCGATCCGCAGGGAACTCGTCGGCTGGTCCTCTTCAGCGGCCTCTATCCGATCCGGATGGCGGTCGGGAACGAGCATGGTACCGAGTGGTCCGAGCTTGCACCCATCGGTGATTTTGGGGGGATCGTGGCGATGAGCGAACTGGTACAGGTGGCCGGTGGAGATTATCTGGCGCTCTTCCATGACGATGGTCGTTTCTTCCGCGGTTCAGGAAAAGTCGGACCGATGGTTGTCTACAGTTCCCGATCAGAAGATGGAGGACTCTCCTGGGATGAACCACGGGCGATTGCGAGCCTTCCCCAGGCCCAGCTCTGTGAACCAGGAGCCGTACGGTCCGCCGACGGAAAACAAATTGCTGTCCTGCTCCGCGAGAACAGCCGCCGCTTTCCCTCGTACCTGATTGTTTCCGATGACGAAGGGGAGACCTGGAGCGAGCCGCGGCCCCTGCCCAGTACCCTCACCGGAGACCGACATCAGGCGATCTGGACGCATGACGGACGATTATTGATTTCCTTTCGCGACATGGGACCAAAGAGTCCGACGAAGGGGGACTGGGTCGCTTGGGTCGGAACCTACGACGATCTGCTCGAGGGGAAAGAAGGAGCGTATCGCGTCCGGTTGATGGACAATACCAAAGGAACCGATTGTGCTTATCCGGCGCTCGAAAAACTGCCCGATGAAACGATCGTCGCCACCACTTATGGACACTGGGTCGAAGGGGAGGCGCCGTTTATCGTCGCGCTCCATTTTCGAATTGAAGACCTCGATGCGCTCGTCGCTAAAAAAGTCGCCGAGCAGTAGCTTACGCCCGCAGGTCACGGGGTGCGACTGGCAATCTCCTTGACCATCTTCACATGCGGGATCGTGACTTCGATGAACGGATTGCCCACGGGCTGATAACCGAGCGCTGCATAAAAGTCCTCGACAACCCTCCGCGCGGCGAGCTCAATCCGCTCGACCCCCTCGGCCGCAAGAATCGATTCTACATCCTGCACCAAGGAGCGCCCGATCCCCTGTCGCTGAAATGCGGGGTCGACACACATCTGTCGTAGCTTGACCGTCCGGTTCCCCAGCGGAGTAACGACCAGGCATGCCAGCAGATGCGTCCCTCGCCACATTCCAAAGTGTCGATCGGTGTCTTCGAGAGCGAGCACTTGGGGATCGAGCATCAAGCCGAGCGGCCGGCGGAGCACCTCGTTGCGGAGCGCACAAGCGACCGCATATTCGGGAGAACTATGCGAAATTTCTCGCAGCTCCATCGGCCAAAGCAAACCACGGTAGAATGAACGAAGAGGACGATTGACAAGCCACCGGATCCTAGCCGAATGTTTCCCCTTTCTCACCCTTGATGTGGAAAAATAATGAGTGTTTCTTCCCCCTCCCCGATGACGAAGTGGAGTGTCCAGCCCGCCGCAACGGCGCTCGTCCGCGATCGCCTTGAGCAGCTCTCGCTGTCGAGCCCCTTGCTGCAGAATCTGGCCGATCGCCTCCTGCTGGAAACCGGGACTCGCTTGTTCGACTGGGTCGATACGATTCACGTTTCCCGAAATGCACCGCTCGACTCCCTAGGTTTTTCGCCCGTCGATCCGGCGGGGGTCCCTGGCCGGTGGCATCACCCCGGCGCGCTGCTTCCCTGGATCATTCCCGACGGGAGTGCCAAGGTGGTGCTCCGCGTGGACAGTGTCGTCGATTTCCTCCGCGCCCATTCAATTCTCCATCGCTCGGGGTCGAAGAATTTAATCAGTGCGCAAACTCCGATCGAGGGGACCGAGGCAGCCACGCGCCGGGGCGCTGTCGTGGCCACCGCCGGCGGGGTCACGGTCGTCGTGCTCCAGCGGCATGGCGATCCAGGCCCTGCGAAAGGGGCAACCGAAGGCGTCTCCTATTCGCTGGCCACGCTTGCCCATCATGCAAATCGCTTGCGGCTCCGCCCGCGGTATCACGACGATCCGGTTGCCGGGATCCGTCAGACGATCGAGCTGGTCGAAGGAGTCATTGCCGACTTGGGAGTGGACCGGACGTGCGATCTTTTTTTTCAGAGCGAGCGCGAGTTCTGGCAGCTCCGCAACGATGCGGCCGATCTCCAGTACCGTGCCCAGTCGCTGCTCGGCATGGGCTGGGCCAATCATGACCATCATACCTACCGCAGCAGCCGCCACTGTTTTGGACCGCTGATTCGTCTGCTGGAAACGTTGGGGATGGAATGCCGCGAGCGGTTTTATGCGGGAGCCGATGCGGGTTGGGGGGCACAGGTTTTGGAGCAGCCGCGGGCGCGAATCGTGGTCTTTGCCGATGTCGATATGACCGCCGACGAAGTGCTCGGCGATTTCGCTCACGAAGGTCTCACCCCATCGGCAACGCGAGGGACGGTGGGATTGTGGTGCCATCTCCATGGCGAAGCGGTCTTGCAAGCGGGGATGCATCACCTTGAGTGCCAGTTTGACTTTGATGCCGCGCGAGCGCTCCTGGAGGCCGCCGGAGCCCCATCATTGAACCCGTTTTCAAACTTCGAGTTTCTCCGCCAATCGTTTACCCGGGGTCAGATTTGGCCGGTCCGCGAGGCGAATATCCAAAGCGCGCTCTCGGCGGGCTGGATCAACGAAGAGCAGGCAGCACGTTTTCGTGCGCAGGGGGTTACCGGATCGCATCTGGAAGTCCTCGAGCGGAACGATGGTTACAAGGGATTCAATCAAACGGGGATCAGCGACATCATTTCCCGCACCGATCCCCGCAACGCCCAAATGACCTAGATCGTTCCCAAGGGTTCAGCGTCGTTCGAAGACCGGAAGGACGCGGTCACGTGCCCGCTGGTAAACGATACGTCCATTGACAAAGGCCGTTTCGACATACGTTCGATAGTCGAGCGGCGCGCCGTCAAGGATCAGCAGGTCCGCATCTTTCCCCACCTCGATCGATCCAATTCGATCCGCGACCCCTAACATTTTTGCAGGGGTTAAGGTGACCGCTTTCAGCGCCTCGCTCTCGCTGCATCCACCGCGGACGGCGAATGCGGCTTCCAGCGGGAGGCTTGTCAGATCGCGCCCGGCAAGCCCGTCGAGGCTGATTGAATTGCTCAGGGTGGTCAGCGCGAAGGGAACCCCTGTCTGTTGCAAGACCCGCGATTGTTCGATCCAACTGCCACTTTCCTCCTCCCGATTGTCGCGCGCGGCGCGGCGGACGCGGGGGGTGAAACTGACAAGCACCTCATGCTCGGCCAACAAATCGGCAACCAGCCATCCTTCGACAACATCGCTGAGCACAAGTGGATAATCGAGTTCGCGAGCCAAGCGAATCATCTCGCGAATCTCGGATGCGGAACTCGCTCCGATCCTGAGCCGAACTTCTCCGCGAACCAGTGCCAGCAAACCATCGCTGGCTGTTTTTCGCGGTGGAGGTTCTTTCTTCCCTTCGCGAATCGCTTGCTCATGTGCGGCCTGGTCTTTGAGATACTGACGAGCCTTTTCGATCTGCCCGCGCCATGTGTGGTGATTCAGGGCGCCCGAGAGCGAACCCCGCGATACATCGTAGAAGGCGTTTTCTTTCAGCAGCATGCCATCGATCGACCCATAACTCATCTTGATCACCGCATTGCCCGTCGTTGTGATATCGCGCGGCGGTGGATCCGAAATGGGATCCGACGGCAGAATCGGCAAACCACAGCAGGCACATACCGATTCGGCAACACCATAGCTGAGCTCCACTGTGTCGGCCGTACGGAGCAATTGCTCGCTCTGCGGCTCCAGTCCCAAGAAAACATCCTCGGGATTCCGCCGTCGCCCGCGAGCGCTTGCTCCCCCTTCTCCGGTCTGCACGCAACCACTCGTGATCCCGACGGCCAATGAAAGCGTTACATTCCGATCGAAGGGATCGAGGACATCGGCCAGTCGATTGCTCGCACCCGCCCCCCCGAGTCCAATTCGGGCCATATCGATCGCGACAAATCCAGGAGTGATTTGTTTGCCTCGCGCATCGATCACCGTCGCCCCTTCAGGAACCTGCACTCCTTGGCCGACAGCGGTGATTTTTCCCTCCGCGAAAAGCACCGTTCCCGCGCGAATCACTTCGCGACTGACCGTATGGATATCGGCCCCGACAATCGCAGTGACCGAAACCTTTTCCTTCGCAGGGACTTTCTCTGGGTCCTCCGCTCCACTCAGGGAACCAAACAGCACACCACAGCACCCCATCCCAAGCGTCCAGAAAAATCGGCTACCGATCATAAACGGTCCTCCCATCGACGATGACCTGAAGAAGATTTGCCGTTGCTGATAAAGGATCCTCATCAAAGACCAAAAAATCCCCGCGCTTTCCTTTGGCAATCGACCCCACTTGCTGATCAATCCCCAGCAGCTCCGCAGGCAATCGGGTCAGTGCCGTAATCGCAAGGTCACGAGGGAACCCCGCACGGACCAGCATGGAGACGGCAAACAGTGGGGATTCCTGGGACCGCTGGTAATCGTCTTGATTGAGGGAGAGCGAAAAAGCGACAGGAATTTTTGCCTCGGCCAGCATTCTCGCCACATTCACTCGGTCACGCGAGTTGGGAATCAGATCCAGCCGTGGCGGCATCACGATCGTGGTTCGCTGGGGAATCAGGGCATCGATCGTACGATAAAGATTCTCCCCTCCCGCGACGAGGACAATTCGGGCCCCTTTCTCCGCTTCCTGGCTCTTTTTCATCTCTTGGGCCAGGTAAAGAATCGCGGCCGAATTATTCGCATTGACGAAAAGCGGCTGCTTCCCCTCGCGAACATTCTGCCAGATTGCTTCCTGAGGGGATGGAGGTGGTGGTGGTGGAGCGTTCGGAACCGGGGCGGGCGCCGGGGGAGGGACATCGCCGCTGGACGGTCGCCCTCCGCGACCCCCACGCATCGGCGCTCCATTTTCGCTCGCGGTGGTCGATCCCTCACCGCCGCTCCCGCCACGCTGCTGCGGAGGGTTTAGGCCCCGCCGCAAGACCTCGAGGCTCGCTGTTTGGTTGGTCAATGCCAGAAAGAGGAATCCATCCGGCTTTTTGACCCACGTTCCCTGGTCCCCAAGATGCAACTGCGCGACGGCTCCCTGACCCTGGCCACTACTGACCCAGTGGGCAGAGGTAATCCCACTTCGCAGCGGAATCTCCCACGATCCGTTGCGGGGATCAAATGCGGATGCAATCCGCGAAAATTCCGTCGGAACTGCCGCTGGCGAGCCAGGAATTCGAAACGTGCGACCCCCAAAGGTGACTTCACGCTCCTCGGCTGCGACCGAAGTCGTACCGACAGCGACGACAAAATAAGGATCGACCACACCCGGCATGATCCATTTGCCGCGAAGATCGATCTCATGCGCGGTAATCGGGATCGCAACTTCGGCCCCGACTTCCTCGATCACCCCGTCGCGAAGGAGAATCGTCCCGGCAGGAATACGACCCGCCGCAGTCGCTGTCTCGATCGCCGCGCCGCGGAGGGCAATCCTCTGCTGGGCTGCGGCTGGGGAGAGCCACAAGACCCCCACGACGAGCAATGAGAGCGTTGTCATTGCTCCGCTCCCACCGACTGGTTGTCGAAAGTGTCGTGACTGCGTCATCGGTCAATTGCCTCTCTCTTGCTCATCTGCAACTCATTAGAAACGACGACGATCGGTTCGAATGTCGTAGACGCTGGTCCCATCAATCAAGACTTGAACGACATAATTTCGGGGATCGATGATCGATCCCGTGGCAATCACAATGTCGGCATCCTTGCCAACCTCCAGCGAACCCACACGATCATCAATCATCAGCGCCTTTGCGGCCTCGATCGTAATTCCACGAATCGCCTGCTCTTCCGTCCAACCGTAACGGACAGCCATCGAAGCTTGGAAGCTCAGTTCCTCCTGAGGAATGACTGGTGCATCCGTATTGACCCCAAGGTTTGGAAGCCCACGATCGTTGAATTCAGCGACAACACCGCGGATCTGCCCAAGCTCCGGATCATATCGAAACCCCCGTGGACCAGCCATCACAGGAATGCCGCGGGCAATAATTTCATCCGCCAGTTTGTACGAATCGAACGTCCCGTGATCGATGACAACCCGCAAATTCATCTCGTCGTGAAGGATGCGCAGCGTCGACTGCACCACCTGATACGCCTGCGTATGGACCACGACCGGAATTTCGCGATGAAAAAGTGGTTTGAAATATTCCAGCCGCAGATTGAACTCGGGTTTCTCCGCAAGTTCCCCTCGTTCCCACGCATCCCACTGCTGGACATACAAACGACCCTCAAGCAATTGCTGGCGAATGACATGGTTCATCCCCATCCGGCCCGAACCGACTTCCCCGCCACTCCGCTCTGGATTGCCCG
>Ga0169931_10000714_pt1 | contig 55126 bp, 51 predicted proteins | sample Kivu_15m_20L_FD_129675 | JGI IMG/M metagenome (GOLD analysis project Ga0169931, IMG submission 129675) | Freshwater microbial communities from Lake Kivu, Western Province, Rwanda to study Microbial Dark Matter (Phase II) - Kivu_15m_20L... | ecosystem: Environmental > Aquatic > Freshwater > Lake...
CGGAGTTCGCGCACCGGGTTGGACGACTGCTTCGACATCGCTCCCGCTGCGAGGAAGTGATACGGCGTCGTCCCGGCGGCCTCGAAGAAGAGTCCCTCGCTCGAGCCGATGCATCCATCGGTCCAGAAGGGCAGCAACATGAGGGCCATGGTGGTTCCGTACTTGTCGTTGCCTTCGTAGTTCTCCCACAGGGCACGCCCGCAACCTCGGGTCTCGCCCAGACCCTTCATCGTCTGCACGAGGTCGTGGTATTCGCCGTACGACGAACGGCCTTCGTATCCGCTGAAGTTCCAACGAGCCCAACCGTCGACGAAGCCTTTGTTTACCGCGGGACCCTCGAATGGTCCCCAGTTGTACTCGGCCCCCTGACCTTCGTCGGAGATGCTCCCGAAGGGCAGCACCTGGAACCGCCATCCCAAGGTGACGAACACCAGCAGGGATCCCACGATCGCGGCACCCGTGCGGGCGTTGAACATCCGTGATTCGTGACGAGCCTCGAGACCCGCGGGAACCACCCCGTCACGGCGAAAACGGGCCGTCAACTCTTCGAGATCGACCAATCGAACGATTGCGGCCACCAGCTCGATCGCGCCGATGGCGGCCAGCAGATAGCGGCACATGTTGAGCATCGGGAGCAATCGCGGATTCCAGAGCAACCCGATCACGGGGAGACTGTCGTTGAAGAGATACACGAAGGCGGCGAACACCAATCCGGTGACACCGAGCCACACCCCGGCGATGTTGCGCTTGGCGATCATGGCGGCGAAACCGATGACGGCGAGAGTGAGAATCGCGAAGTTCCAGAACGGCGGCAGGGCGAAGAACATGCCCCAGTACGACGTGAACGATCCGTTCCCCGGCTCGCCCTTGTATTTCATGTCGGTCATGTAGGCGTGGTTCAGGAGGAAGGGCAGGATCCAGAAAGCCGACAATAGGGCCCCCGTGCCGGCCGTGGTGACGAACCAACGCCACTTCGTGCGATCGATCCAGAGCAACGCCATCAACAGCAGACCCACCGCGACGTAAATGGCCACGATCCCGTGGGACAGCACCGCCAGTGCCATGAACACCGCGGCCGCCACACGATGCTGGCCCGTCTGCATTCCACGGGCGAAGTAACCGAAGGCCAACATGGCGAACGACAACGAGATCGAGAACGAGAACTCGCCGGCCATCGTGGACGCCACGTTTCCGCCGTAGATGGTGTAGCTCTCGTCGAGCAGATACACGAGCCCGATGACGGCGAACACTTCGGGGATCGGATACGCGAAACGCGCCAAACGACCGAAGGCCCAACAACACGCGGGAAGAGTGACGATGCCGGCGACCGCGACGATCTTGAACGCGACCCCATAGGGAAGAATCACGTTCAGCATCACGATGAAGAACGCCGGCACGACCATGTAGAAGCGGTAGACGGGAAGTCCCGAATACCAGTCCATCGACCATCCGTTCAACCGCCACGGCAGAAGGTTGTCGCGCAAGTAGGCCGGGCCCCACACGTGAGCCCCCATGTCGCCACCGGTGGGGGTGGTGTCCTTGAGCACCATCGACGGTTGGACCACTTTGATGGCCACGATCGTGCTGATACCGACCAAAGCCACCCGCACCCAGAACGCGATCAGACGTGGTCGCTCCCAACCGACGAACGGGTTCCATGCCCGAGGAGAGGCCGACTCATCCGACGTGTCGAGGTCGGTGCGGTCATCGGCCGATTCCCGCTCGTTCGTTGCGGGGTCGACGGGAGCCTCGGGGTCGGTCATACGGATCCAATCCTGCCACGACGAGCGAGGAGTTTCCGCACGACTCCGACAACCGCTTCAGGCGACGAGAAGGAGTCCCGTCCCGTTGAACGCGACGTGAACCATGATCGACATTCCCAGTCGACCGGTGCGCATGAAGCACACTCCGGCCACCAAGCCGAACACGAACAGACCCGGAATCTCCACCGGCTGGAGGTGAATCAACGCGAAGAACAACGCCGAGAGAACCACCGCCAGAACGTCGTCGAGACGCGACTGCAACGCCTGCTGGATCATGCCCCGATAAATGATCTCCTCGACCACGGGGGCTCCCACCGCCACCACCGCCACCAACACGACGAGCCACATGCCGTCGGCACGATCCCAGAGATCTTGGGCGCGCTCGGAGAGTTCTTCGGTGCGAAACGTCTCCGACCACACCCGTTGAAGCGGCCAGTAGACGGCCGGGATCAGGAGAACTTGACAGGCCGCGCCGATCGGTAGGCCGACCAGATCACGGACGCGGAAAGTCAGGCGGAAGTCCTCGGCGAAGCGCCCCGAACCGAACCGGCGCGAGACCACGACCGCGGCCACCATGAAGCACGCCCACAGCGAGAGCGCGGACAACGCGGTGAGACCGGTGGGCCAGGTGTCGGAGGGTTCTCCTCCGTAACCACCGACTCCGATGATGACACCCTGAATCGGGACGGCCACCACGTAGGCGGCCAGCCAAGCCCCGGCGACGACCCCGAGCGTGAATCGAGTGGAGTTCGTTGCCGGATACGACCGCGTCACGTCGGCTCAGCCGGCGAGACGATGGACGAAGGGCAGCACCTCGGCGCGACGGCGATCGTCCAACGACCAGCCGCTCGGGGGTTGAAAACGCTGCCAATGCGTCGAGCAGAACTCGTACACGTTGGGCTGACGTTCATCGGCCAGGTGGTCGACCCAGATCGTCGACGAGGCGTAGTGAAAGACCACCGTCACGTGTGATTCTTCCCGACATCCATTTCTCGTGCACGAACGCATGCCCGAAAAGGTACGGGAAGTACGGGCGAGCGGGGTGGATGGGGCAGCGAATGACACATATCCGGTGTGGGCTCCGCCAACACCGCCGCCACGGAGTGGTCGTAACATGGCGCCATGAGCGAGTCGACTCCCCCGCCGCCCCCGCCGCCCCCGTCGCCCGAAGCCCCGCGTCGCACCCGTCGCCCGGCGTCGACGGCGCAGAAGTCGGGCTCGAACAAGCCCGACCAGTCCCCCGACGGCAAGAACGGGCGCCCCGCCATGCCCAAGTGGTCGCCGTGGGTCCTGCTGGGGATCGTCCTCCTGCTCATCTTCGGACCCCAGTTGCTCCCCGGTCCGGACCGCGAGAAGATCGGTTTCGAGGATTTCATCACCCAGGTCAACGCCGGCAAGGTGGACGAGGTCAAGCTGAACAACACCACGTTGGGCATCACCGGATCGTTCACCGACGGGTCGGAATTCTCCACCACCGCCCCGCCCGGCTTCCCCAACGAGAGCGACCGCGAGTTGTTGCGCGCCAAAGGCGTCGACTTCGTCCCCACCACTCCGCAATCCAACTGGCTCGTCAGCCTCATCCCGTTGCTGTTGCCGTTCCTGCTCATCATGGGATTCCTCGTCTGGATGAATCGTCGCGCGTCCGGGCAGATGGGCAACGTGATGTCGATCGGTCGTAGTCGCGCCAAGGCCTACAACGCCGATCGCCCGTCGACCACCTTCGCCGACGTCGCCGGCTACGACGGCGTCAAGACCGAGATCAAGGAAGTGGTCGACTTCTTGCGCATGCCCGAGCGATTCAAGGAGATCGGCGCCCGCGTCCCCAAGGGGCTCTTGTTGGTCGGCCCCCCCGGAACCGGCAAGACCTTGTTCGCGCGCGCGGTGGCCGGCGAGGCCGGCGTGGGTTTCTTGTCGGTCACCGGATCGGATTTCATGGAGATGTTCGTCGGCGTGGGTGCCAGTCGCGTGCGCGATCTGTTCCAACAAGCCCGCAAGATGGGCCGCGCCATCATCTTCATCGACGAGATCGACTCGATCGGCCGCAAGCGTGGCGCCGGTCTCGGTGGCGGTCACGACGAACGCGAGCAGACCCTGAACCAGATGCTCGCCGAAATGGACGGATTCGAGACCTCGGAGGGGATCGTGATCCTCGCGGCCACCAACCGCCCCGACATTCTCGATCCCGCCCTGCTCCGACCGGGTCGTTTCGATCGTCAGATCGTCGTGCCGCTTCCCGAGTTCGAGGAGCGCTTGGCGATCCTGAAGGTCCACAGTCGCGACAAGCGCATGGGTCCCGACGCCGACCTCGAGGTGATGGCCAAGGGCACGCCGGGCATGAGTGGCGCCGACTTGGCCAACCTCGTCAACGAGGCCGCTCTCTTCGCCGTGCGGCGTGGCAGTGCCCAGATCGAGCGCATCGATTTCGAGTCGGCCCGCGATCGCATCATGATGGGTGCTCGACGTGATTCGTTGGTGTTGTCGGCCGAAGAGAAGCGCGTGACCGCGTATCACGAGGGCGGACACGCGGTGTTGGCGGCGGTGTTGCCGAACGGCGATGCGCTCCACAAGGTGACCATCCTCCCGCGGGGCATGGCTCTCGGTGTCACCCAGACGCTCCCCGAGGAGCGACACAGTTTCTCCAAGGACTACATCCTCGATCGCATCTGCATGGCGCTCGGCGGACGAGTGGCCGAGCAATTGGTCTTCCAACAGCAGACCACCGGTGCCGCCAACGACCTCGAGGTCGTCACCGGCTTGGCTCGCCGTATGGTTCGCGAATGGGGCATGAGCGACAAGGTCGGCCCGATGGCGTGGCACAACAACCAGCAGGTCTTCCTCGGCGAGGATCTGATGACCGGCGGACGTGAGTACAGCGACGACACCGCGCGCATGATGGACGAGGAGATCAACCAGATCCTCACCACCCAGGAAAAACGGGCGGTCGATCTCCTCACCTCCCATCGCCGCGGCCTCGACCTGGTCGCCGCGGCGTTGCTGGAGAAAGAAACCATCGACGGAACCGAGGTCGCCGAGTGGGTGCAACAAGGCATGGGTGACGGCTCGAGCCTGCCCGTCCAGGTCGCCGACTGATCAGTGGTTCTCACACCCCGGGGGTTCGTTCCCTGAGTCGGGGTCCCGAACTCGCGCCACGGCCGCCCAAAGATCCGTGGCGGTCACCGGTCCGAGAATGGAATGTCGTACGACTCCCTCGCGGTCGCACACCACCAACGTCGGCACGGCATCGATGCGGTATTTCTCGTGCACGGCGCGATCAGACGCGTACTCGATCTCGCGGACCGACACCTTGCGACTGCGCAACGCTTCGGCCTTGGCGGCCACGTCGGCACACACGTGACACGTTCCCGATGTGAAGACGACGATCGACCACTCGGCATCCCCGAGAGCCAGATCGAGGGGATCCATCTGCGTCGGCACGCTCCAGGTCTTCTGGGTCGGGGCGTCGGCTCGTCGCGAACGACGCAACAACAGAGCCACCAGGGAGACCCCGACGGCGATGGAAGCGGCAATCAGCAACTGCACGTCGATCACTCCGGGAATGCCAACGAACCGCTGCGTCCGCGCAAGGTGGCGGTGCGCTCGAGACGGCGCTCCACGACCAAGGGACGATCACCGGCGACCACCAACGGTCGACCGAACGCGAGTGGATCGATCAGGTCGACGGAGACGACGGAGTTGGGACCCAGAACGACATCGGTCAAACCGGGAACCGGTTCTTCGCCACCCGGTCCGACCGAAAAGACGGTGAAGGTTCCGGACTCGCCCGAGGTGTTCAACACGATCAACATGTCCTCGATGGCGATGGAGGTGCTGGTCGGTATGCGCCAGCGCTCGGAGGTGTAGCCACCCATCACACCGAGCACGGTGGTGGTCGCGACGTAGTCGGCCGCCGGCCGGGTGATCACGCGCTCCACCACGATGTCGGACCCGGTTTCGCTCGACACCAGCATGGCGTGCGGTCCGTCGGGCATACCCACGATCGTGGTGGTGTCGAAGGTGACCACCTCGTGCGCCGGAACGGTGAGCGATGCCGGCGGCAAAGCGGTGTCGACCTGCCCCAATCCCAGGACCAACACCGAGGCCTGGGCGACCTCGTCGGTCGGGTTGTAGATCGAATATCGCTCCGAGACTCCGGGGCCCCTTTCGCCATCGGCGAACCACCATTGACTGGAGGCCGCCGGAGCGCCGAGTGCATTGATGTGCCCCAGTCGTCCACCACCGAGGTAATGCTGGTCCTTGGCGGCCACGAAGCGACCCGATTTCGCCACCACCGACACTGCCAACACCTTTTCGTCGCGGAAGCCGGCCTCGGCGACGTTCACCACCCGAATCGACCGAGCGGGAACGACATAGCCCTGGAGGTTCGACGGCGTGCGGAGTCCGTCCTCGGTGGCCACCGACACGTTGACGATGGCGGCCGACAAATACGGGTTGGTCAAGATCAACCGGAAGTCGGATCCGTCGAAGGTGAAACCGTCGGCGAAGTGCCACTCATCGGACGTGGCGTTGGCGCAGGGCGCCACGGCCGAACCCGCCGGGTGCAGGGCTCTCTGCTCGACCGCCACGAACGAGGAGTCCAATTCGACGACCGTCGACGCGTACGACGAGTCAACGAGCGAACGAACGTCGATGACCGTCTGACCGCGTGGATCGACGACCACGGGAGACTCGACCGGTTCACCGTCTGCGGTCAAGACGGTCACGGTTCCCTGCACCGCCACGTCGGTGGGATTCGACAGAACGATCTCACCGGAGTACAGCCCGCTGCCACTGTCTCCGGCCGCCGACGTGCCACCGCAGAACCACGATGTCGTGATCGAGGACTCGTCACCGGGAACGACCGGAGTTCCCGCCGAATCGAACACCGAGAAAGTCGGCGGAGCGTCGGATCGCACGCCGTCGTCGGCGTACACGATCGCCCCGATCGCCACGGCGACGAGTACGAACGGAGTGACGCGACGCAGGTTCACGGACGATCCTCCATCGCGATGATCGGCGAATTGTCCACGGCCACGGAGGTGCGCGACGAAGCCCGACGCCGCAGGTTCCGGGGTTGACGCCACCCCACCACGAGGATCGACCACAGCATCAACTGTGCGAGCACCCACAGGACTCTCGAGAGGGGACGGTCGTGGGACAACGCGAGCACGCCGGGTTCGACGATGGTGGCCGACATCACCGAGCCGAACGAGGCGCCGACGTCGATCGCCCGACCGTCGACGGCGACCGACCAGTTCCCGTCCAGCGGAACCCCGAGATGGAGCGTGCCCGCGGGAACCGATTCGGACACGGTCGACCACGGACTCGCCAGCGTCGACACGGATGTGGCGCCCGACATGTCGACGACCGCCAGAGCCTCGTCGCCACCCGACGAGGCGGCGTCGGACCCCGCCGTGGTCAGGATCGACACCGTGGGGATCACTTGCTGATTCTCGAAGACGATCATGCTGGCCGGGGAGAACTTGCGGCGGAAGTCGAGCTGAGCGCCGAAGGATTCCACCAATCCGTCCGGAACGGGGAGGGGATCACGCGTGGTCGAGATCACCCGATCCACCACGGGGATCACCACGTAACGCACCCCGAGCGGCGCCATCAAGCGACCGACGCGGCCGGTCGCTCCGGACGCCACCGCTTCGATCAGCGGTTCGAGGTAGCGATCGACATCGTCGGGCGCCGGGGTCCACAGATCGTCGGCGTCGAGCCGGCCGGATTCGACGACCGAATAGCCGAGGCCCGCGCCGATCTCGTGCGACGCACCGGGGATCAAACGTTCGTCGCCGATGATCAGAACCCTGAAACCACCCAGATCGTCGGTGGCCAACAATTCGGTCATCTGCTCGGAGAAGGTGGTGTCAGGTTGTTCCCATCGACCATCGCTGGCCACCGCCAAGGCCGGAACGAGACCGAGGGGAATGCACGCCAACGAGACGAGCGCCACCGGTTGACGCAGGCCGAATCGTGCTCCTCGAACGTCGGCCCCGAAGACCACCCAGACCATCGACACTCCGAGGGCCACACCGACCGCGGCCGGGGCGAGCAACACGCCGGGCTCGGGTAGATCGACGGGGAACGACGAGCGCTGTCCGAGCATGGCCAGCAACATCGAGCCGGCGATCAACACGGCCGCGCGCATCGCCCACACGAAACGCCATCCCCGCGACACGAAGGGCGCCACGAGTGCGGGAACGTAGAGCAAGATGACGAGACCACCGAGCGCGGACGGGCCGATGCCGAAGCGCAGGAGTTGCCAGACCCCGAGGTCGGATCCGGTGCGCGACCCGATGAAGGCGCGCCAGCCGTCCGACGCCAGGTAACGCGTCATCCAGGGCAGGTTCACCACCACCGCGGCCACGATGGACACCAACACCGCGGCGATCCCCAGACCCGCCGCGCGCGAGGATCCACCCGCCAGCACCGTCGCCAGGATCCAGAGCAGCGCGCACACCAGGACGACCAGCATCACCGAAGGCGCGAACGCCGCCGTGACACTCATCAAGAGAGCGAACGCCGACACGACGCGCACTCTCGTGGCGGTGTCGGGATGGTCGACGACATCGCCCACTGCTCGACTCGATTCTTCCGCACCACGCGGGAGGCCGAGACCACCGAACAATCGCATCAAGTGCAACGCCCACGGCAGTACGGCGTAGGCGATCAGCGCTTGCAAACGCCCCGCGGCCACGGCGGCGTAGGGAAGCGGAACGGCCGCGTAGGCGATGGTGCCGATGAGGCGGGCCCGCGGCACCGACGCCACGGCGCACAACCGCGAGGCGCCCAACCATCCCGCGGCCACGAGTCCGATGATCGCCATCGTCTGAGCCAACGCCGGATGACCCAGTGTGAGAACACCGGCCAGAGCCATCAGCAGGCTGCCGGTCGGCTGCGACGTCGTGGCTCCGAGGTCCTTGTCCCACCAGCCCGACAGATACGAACGAACGAGATCACGTGGAGAGTCCGCCCACGGCATCATGTCGGCGATCGAGGCGACACCACCGACGATCAGATCGCGCGCGCCGACGAGCAACAGGGCCCACAGCACGAACCATGCCGCGACAGCGACGGGCTCACGGGACCCCGCGTCGTCCGACGCACCACGATCGGCGACGGGACCAGCCGATCGTTGCCGACCGCGCACGACCCGTCGCCAGCGAACACTTCCGCGCACCTGCAGGTCGGCGATCTCACGGTCAGGGATGCGACGCAATGCCGCGACACGGCGACGGCGACGCAGAATCGACACGGTGTCGCGCGGAGCCATCAAGAGCGCGCCCACTTCGGTGGAAGCTCGTCGCACGTGACCGGTCACGAGAGACACGATCGCCTCGATCAGGGTGACCAGAATCAGGGCGGGAACGACGACGAATGATCGGGCGGCCCCGGTGAGTGACGCGACCGTCGACAAACGGTGACGCGCGTCCATCGCCACGTGCGACAGGTCCGGACGTCGGTCGCGTAGTCCCCCTCGATGCCGCACCCGCGCCGCCGGAGCCACCACCACACGGGCTCCCATCAGATGCGCACGCCAACACAGGTCGAGATCCTCACCGTGGAACTCGATCGACTCCTCGAATCCACCCATCTCTCGGAAGAGGTCCGCCCGAACGAGCAGGCAGGCACTGGGCAACACGAAAACGTCGCGCACCGCGTCGTGTTGCTCCTGGTCGATCTCGTGTTCCTCGATCGCCCGGTCGAGCTCTCCGAAGCGATCCGCGTCGAATCCGACCATCTGCAACCGACGAACGTCATCCCACTCCACGATCTTCGGGCCGACCAGGCCCGCGTTCGAGCGGTACAACTCTTCGACCATCAAGCGCACGGCGTCGGGATCGAGAGCCACATCGTCGTGCAGGAACAGAAAGAAACCGCTGTCGCCCTGAACCAGTCGGGCCACCGAATTGGCCACCGCGGCGAAACCGGGGTTCGAGCCGACGTGGCGCACATGGGCCGCCATCGAGCGGGCCTCGACCAGGCCGTTCACCAGGGCCACGTCCTCGGGCGCCGAGCCGGTCACCAGCACCAGGGTCTGCAGGTTCGGGTAATCCTGGGCGCTCAAGGAGTCCAGGCACTCCCCGAGGGCCTCGGTGGGAGAATGGACGACGAGAGCCGCCACCACGCCGGGAGCGGCAGGGGCGGTGGCGACGGCATCCTCGCGGTCGTCGTCGGAAAGATGAGGCTCCAACTCGTTCTCCAAGGTGGGGCGAAGGCTACCCGTCGACCGCGATGAGCCGGGTTCACCCGACCAGCCGAACGGGTCGAAATCCTGCTCACGCGGGGTGAGGCAGACCGCTGTGCAGGGCATTCATCATCCCTCGGACCGACCCCCATCGCTAGGGTTGAGGTTCTTGAGTGGTGAAGCCGACTCCCCCGCCCCGACGAGCGACGCATCCTCGCGCGTCCCTCTCCCCGAGGGCACGATCGCGGTGGGCATCGGCCTGCTCGTGGCCGGCATCTCCAGTTACGCCTTCTTCAAGGTCGGACAGGAGGCCTTGGGCAAGGACGACTTCAAGCCCATCGTCGCTTTGTGGTTCGCCACCTTCGCCTTGGCTCCCGGCTTCTTCTTGCCGTTGGAACAGGAAATGGGTCGCGCTCTGGCCCACCGACGGGCTCTGTCGTTGGGTGGCACGCCGGTGGTTCGGCGCATCGTCCCGCTCGGTGTCGGTATCACCGTGGCCGTGTCGGGCGCCGTGGCCGCGCTCGGCCCGGTGGCCACCCGCGAGTTCTTCGAGGGTTACGGACTCGTCACACTGGCCTTGATCATCGCCTTCGTCTCGTACGCCCCGGCCCACTTGGCGCGGGGAATCTGTTCGGGCGAAGGACGTTTCGCGGCGTACGGAATGGTGATGGGTGCCGATGGTTTCGTGCGCATCGTCGGCTGCGTCATCTTGTGGCAACTCGACGTGCACGACGTCTGCGCCTACGCCATGCTCGTGGCGTTGGCCCCCCTCACCGGCGTGCTCATCGTCGGCGCGCGCGGGCAGCTGCGCACCAACGATGGTCCACCCGCCGAATGGAGCGAGGTGACATCGAACCTCGGCTGGTTGCTCATCGGGTCGATCATGGGCGCCGGTCTCGTGAACGCCGGACCCATCGCGGTCGACGTGCTCGCCAACGGTTCCCAGCGTGATGCAGTCACCCGCTTCGGCAACGGCGTCCTGTTGGCGCGAATCCCGCTGTTCCTCTTTCAGGCAGTGCAGGCCGCCTTGCTCCCACGCTTGGCGCGCCTGGCCGCCGCCGGCGACCTCACCGAGTTCCGTGGGGGCTTTCGTCGTTTGATGTTCGTCGTCCTGAGTGTCGGAGCCATCGGAGTCGGCGGCTCGTTCGCCGTGGGCCCACAGATTCTCGACTTTCTCTACGACGGCGGACTCGATCGCCGGACCCTGACGATGTTGGCCATCGGAAGCGCGATCTACATGATCGCTCTGGCCACCGCCCAAGCCGTGATCGCCCTGCACGGGCACGCGCGGGTGGCGCTCGGTTGGCTCACCGGCATGCTCACCTTCCTCCTCACGACGTGGTTGTCGGCCGACGACCTGTACCTGCGCGTCGAGATCGGCCTCGTCGCCAGTTCGTTGGTGGCCCTCGTCGTCTTCGTGGGTTCCTTGCGACAGCTGTTGAAGCACGGCGCCACCATCGACGAGGGCTCGGTGCTGGAGGCGTTGGCGGATCGCCCCTTCGAGGCCTGACCGCGCCTCGCGAGGCGAAAGCCGCTCAGGACGGGATCGGAAGTCCGGCGCGCGCGGCCTCCATCGCCAGATCGTTCTTCACCATCATCTTGACCAACGACGGGAAATCCACCTCGGGGGTCCAACCGAGTTTCTCGCGTGCCTTGGTCGCGTCGCCGATCAACAGATCGACCTCGGCGGGTCGGAAGAACTTGGGGTCCTGTCGAACGTACTTCTTCCAGTCGTCGATGCCCGCTTCGGCGAAGGCCCGCTCCACCAATTCCTCGATGGTGTGGGTCTCGCCGGTGGCGATGACGTAATCGTCGGGCTCATCTTGCTGGAGCATCAGCCACATGGCCTTCACGTAATCGCCGGCGTAGCCCCAATCGCGCTTGGCATCGAGATTGCCCATCACCAACTCGTTCTGCAAACCGAGTTTGATGCGCGCGGCGGCGTTGGTCACCTTGCGGGTGACGAACTCGACCCCGCGTCGCGGCCCCTCGTGATTGAAGAGAATTCCCGAGCAGGCCCACAGGCCGTAGCTCTCGCGATAGTTGACGGTGATGTCGTGACCGAACACCTTCGCGCACCCGTAGGGCGAGCGAGGATGGAACGGGGTCCTCTCGGTCTGGGGTGTCTCACGAACCTTGCCGAACATCTCCGACGACGACGCTTGATAGAAGCGGATCTTGTTCTCGGTGGCGCCACCGACCATGCGCATCGCCTCGAGCATGCGCAACACCCCGGTGCCGGTGAGATTGGCCGTCAATTCCGCCTGGTTCCACGACAGGGCCACGAACGAGATGGCGGCCAGGTTGTAGACCTCGTCGGGTTGGGCGACCTCCATGGCCTTCACCAACGACGGCAGATCCGCCAGGTCGCCGGGGACGATCTCCACGTACGGGAAATGATCACGCAACAGGTCGGCCTTGGGATTGTTCTGCCCCTTGACCATGCCGAACACCTGGTACCCCTTGCCGTGCAGGAGCTCGGCCAGATGTTGGCCGTCCTGGCCGGTGACTCCAGTGATGAACGCGCGGGGCATAGGGATCTCCTCGTACACGGCCCGACCGGACCTGTTGCCCAGCATCCTACGGTGCGGGACCTAGCCTCGCCCCTGATGATGCGCGTGGCCTTCGATACCGGACCCCTGCACGGTCCCATCACCGGCGTCGGTCGCGCCGTCGAGGCGATGGCGGCGCACAGCACCGTCGACATCGTCCCGTACGTCCTGAGTTTCCGCGTGGCGTTGCGCGCCGACACCGTTCGCCTTCCGTATCCGGCGGCCCTGGCGCTTCGAGCGTGGGGTCGCTTCGACCATCCCCGACCGGATCGACATCTCGGCGACGTGACGTTGGTGCACGGAACCAACTACGTGGTCCCCCCGTCACGTCACCCCCGTCTCGTCACGGTGTACGACTGTTGGGCTCTCGAACATCCGGAGGCCGTGCATCGTGACATCGGATTGATGATGAACGCGATGCGTCGCGCCATCGACACCGGCGCCCACGTGCACGCTTCGTCGCACGCCACCGCCGATCGTCTGCGCTCGCACTTCCCCGACGCCCCCATCACGGTCATCCATCTCGGCGCACCGACCACCATCACCCCGATCGATGACACGACGAACAACCGTGCGCTCGGCGTGCCCGACGACGGGGACGTCATCGTGTCGATCGGAACCTCGGAGCGACGCAAGAATCTTCCGTTCCTCGTGTCGTTGATGGACGACATGGTCGGTGTCGTTCCGTCGGCTCGACTGGTGATCGCCGGCGGCGACGGAGACGATTCCGCCGCCGTGCACGCCACGGTGAACCGTTTGGGTTCCGCCGCGCGCGAGAGAGTTCACGTTCTCGGACGGGTGGACGACGCCACGATCAGTCGCCTCTACCACCGGGCCCGTGTCATCGCGTATCCCTCGCTCGACGAGGGCTTCGGGTTCCCCGTCCTGGAAGCGATGGCAACGGGCGTCGCCGTGGTGGCCTCGACGGCCGGATCCATCCCCGAGGTCGCCGGCGACGCGGCATTGTTGTGCCCGCCGAGCGACCGTGCCGCATGGCTCGAATCCCTCGTCACCGCCCTCACCGACGACGAGCGACGCGCCCGAATGATCGAGGATGGACGACAGCGAACCGCACTGTTCGACTGGTCGCGCACCGCGCATGAGCTCGAACACCTCTACCGGGATCTCGCCAATGGCGCGTGAACCGGCAAGAATGACCCCGTGATCACAGTCCTGGCCGGCGGCGTCGGTGCCGCTCGATTCCTGCGCGGACTCGTGCTGGCGGTCGATCCGTCCCTGGTGACCGCCGTGGTCAACACGGGCGACGACACGGAGCTGCACGGGCTGTCCATTTCCCCGGACATCGACACGGTGACGTACACGGTGGCGGGTGCCATCGACCCCGACCGGGGATGGGGCCTGGCCGAGGAGTCCTGGATCGCCATGGAAAACCTGGCGCGTTACGCCACCGTCCGACCGGTCGGATCGGGCGCCGCACCCGACTGGTTCAACCTCGGCGACCGCGACCTGGCCACGCACTTTTATCGAACCGCCCGGCTCACGGAGGGTGCCACGCTCAGCGAGGTGACCGACGAGATCGCCCGCGCCTGGGGCCTCGACGTGCGGGTCGTCCCGATGACCGACGATCGCGTTCGCACCATGGTCGACATCGTCGACAACGGCGTCGTCACGACCGTGGGCTTCCAGGAGTACTTCGTGAAGCGCCGCCATGCCGTTCCGGTGACCGGCATCCGCTACGACGGCGCGGAGCACGCCCGACCGACTTTCGTCGACACGATCACCTCGTCGGAAGTCGTCATCATCGCGCCGTCGAATCCCCTGGTGTCGATCGGCCCCATCCGGGCCCTCGACGGAGTGGACCAGGCATTGACCGCCAACCGCGAACGGGTCGCGGCCATCTCGCCGATCGTCGCCGGCTCGGCCCTGAAAGGTCCCGCCGATCGCATGCTCACCGAGCTCGGCTTCGAGGCATCGGTGGTGGGAGTGGCCCGGCTGTACGCCTCGGTGTGCGCCACCCTCGTCATCGACGAGCGCGATGCCGACCGCCGAACCGAGGTCGAGGACTGCGGGGTCCGTTGCGTGGTGACCGACACCATCATGCGTACTCCCGAGGTCACCCGCGCACTCGCCGACATCACCTTGACCGCCGCCCGCGAAGGAGCCCCACATGGCCGATGAACCGACACCATCCAGCACACCACCACGCCTCAGCGCGTGGGGAGTCGTCGGTATCGGTGAGATCCGACCTGACGATCAATTGGGCGAGATCATCGCCGATGCGTGTCGCGACGAACCGAACGGTCCGTTGCGGGACGGCGACGTGCTCGTCGTGACGCAGAAGGTGGTGTCCAAGGCCGAGGGTCGCATGGTGGCCATCGACGCCGACGACCCGCTCTCGCACAAAGCGCTCGTGGAGGACGAGTCCGTTCGCGTCGTGCGTCGACGAGGTGATCTGATCATCACCGAGACCAGACACGGTTTCGTATGCGCCAACAGCGGCATCGACCTCTCCAACGTCGAACGCGGGTGGGCGGCCCTCCTGCCGATCGACAGCGACCGCTCGGCGCGACGAATTCGCGACATCGTGAAGGCGCGACTCGGCGTCTCGATCGGCGTGATCGTCTCGGACACCTTCGGTCGGCCCTGGCGCAAGGGACTGACCGACGTGGCCATCGGAGTCGCCGGTGTGGCGGCCGTGGTCGATCTCCGCGGCACCCCGGACGCACTCGGACGCGTGATGCAGGTGACCGAGGTCTGTGCGGCCGACGAGATCGCCTGCGCCGCCGAATTGGTGATGGGGAAGTCGAGCGGAATTCCCGTGGCCGTGGTGCGTGGCGTCGATCCGTCCTGGTTTCGCGAGTCGTCGATGCGCGAGATCGTGCGACCCCCGCAGGAGGACCTCTTCCGCTGAGGTTTCTCAGTCGTTCGCCGTCATGGTGGACGCGATGCCCTCGGCCAGTCCGGTCCAGGGCACCCACCCGAGATGGAGCCGGGCACGCGCCGGAGACAGGGCCATGCGCCCGATCGTGCGACCGGCCACTTTTTCGGACACCACCGTCTCGATGCCGATCGTCTGGAGGATCGAACGCAGTCCGGTCTGTTCACCCGTCGACACGTGCAGCAACAAGCCGCTCCCCCGCGTGAGGGCGCGAAAGATCGCGTCGACCGCATCGGCCACGTACACGACGTCGAGTGTGCGCCGGCCGTCGCCACGAACGACGGGCGGCACCCCGTTCCGATGCGCGGACAAGAACTCGGCCACGACACCACCCGCGGGGCTCTGTCGCGGACCATAGAGCGTCGAAACGGCCAAAGCGGTGAAGTCCAACCCGTGATCGCGTCGATACAGGTCCAACAACTCCAGGGTCGCCGCGGCGGTCACCCCGAGTGACCCGACGGGCCGCAGGGGGCGATCCTCCTTCACCGGCAGTTCGCGCGCCGGCACCTCGCCGTACAGCAGATCACCGGGAACGACGACGACGATCTTTCCCACTCGCGCCGCGCGACACGCCTCCAACACCGACAGCACGAGTGCGTAGGAACGACCGGCCGCGAGCGCGTCATCGTGGGATCCGAGGAACGCCGCGCAGAGCACCAGAACGTCGGGGGAACGACGTCGTACGAGTTCGGCGAACTCGGCGATGCCGGCATCCACCGTGTCGATCCCCAACGATCCCGGAACCGCGTTTCCACGGGCCTCGGACAAGTTGGGCAGACTGCCGGTGGACAAGTCGTCGACCACCGAAACCCGAACGCCCTCGGACAAGAGTCGATCGACCGCGTGGGACCCGAGAAACCCGGCACCACCCACGACCATCACCGATGCCGGCGGCGAGGGCTTCGGGGCGTTCTTCACGAGCTACTTCACCGCGTTGGGATCGGGCACGAAGGCGTGGGACAGAACGACACCGTCTTCCACTCGACCCTCGGCGCCCACCACCGTGTCGATGATGGTCGACGCGCGGCCGACCCGACCCATCACGATGGAACCCTTGATCACCGCACCGTCATCGATGACCGCCGATCCGAGAACGACGGAGTCCTCGATCACCGCCGCGGAGCCCACCACCGCTCCGCGAGAGATCAAACTGTGGGAGACCCGCGCACTGCCGTCCACCCGTGCTCCGTCTTGAACCCCGTCGGCCCGCAACGTACGGCGCACTCCGTCGATCATGTCGAGATTCGCCCGCAGGTACGGCTCGGGACGGCCGGTGTCGATCCAGTAATCATCGGTGGACATCGCGAACAGTCGACCGTCGGCCACGATGCTCGGGAACGTCTCGCGCTCGATGGACACCTTGCGCCCCGACGGAATGCGCGCCAACACCGACGGTTCGAGAACGTAGGTGCCGGCGTTGATCAAGTTGCTCGGGGCGGTACCCGGCGCGGGCTTCTCGACGAATCGTTCCACCCGTCCATCCTCGGCCAATGCCACCACTCCGTAGGCCGAGGGATCCTGGACCGGAGTGAGGTGAATGGTGGCCTCGGCACCCGTGGAACGATGGAAGGCGATCAAGGCCGAGACGTCGAGATCGGTCAGCACGTCACCGTTCACGACCACGAAGGTGTCGTCGATACCGGCGTGCTCGGCGGCGAACTTGATGGCTCCGGCGGTGTCGAGAGGCTCGGGTTCGACCGCGTAATGGAGACGGACCCCGGCGCACTCTCCGTCGGGGAAGGCCGCGACGAAGGGCTCGGGTTTGAAACCCAGACCGAGAACGACCTCGGTGATCCCCGCCGTGGACAACATGCGCACCAGATTCTCCACGATCGGTCGGTGCCCGACCGGCAACATCGGTTTGGGAGTCGTCAGGGTCAAGGGGCGCAGCCGAGTGCCGAACCCGCCCACCAAGACGACCGCGCGCATCAAGGGCTCGTGGTGGTGGAGGCCGGCACGGTGGTGCTGGCATCGCCGGCAACCGTCGTGGTGCTGGCATCGCCGGCAACCGTCGTGGTCACGTTCGGGCTCATGTCCGCGGCACCCAACTCGGGCAACGATGCGGCCGACGGCGGCAGTTCGGGGTCGGATCCGGCCGGAGCGAAGACGATCGAGAAAGCCATCCCATCGTTCTTCAGACGAATCTGATCGAAGTTCGTGATGTAGGTCGAGTAGTCGTCGCCGTTGTCGTAGGAGTCGAAGGCGTACACGACGACTTCACCGTCGACTTCCTTGCCGTCGACCGTGCACTTCGTGACGCCTTCTTCGTACACGGCTCCACCCTGATCGGCGGGGAACTCGATCTTGGTGTCGGAGACCTTCACGCCGTACACGTCGAGGAAGACGCCGAGCTTGGCATTGCGACCGGTCGCCGCCGACGTATTTGCGTGCCAGTGGATGACTCCGTCGTCGTGGCTGTGGATTCCGGTGCGACGGAAGCCATCGTTGGCCAACTGGCCGGCCGAATCGAGTTCTTCCTTGTTGCCCTGGAGATCGGGGAGCCACGTGTCGCAGGCATAGAAGCCGTACGAGGCGTGCCAGTGATCCTCGACCGTCGGGGGAACGTTCTGGTTCGGGATCGAGGATCGCGAATACACGACGAGAGCCAACCCGACCACGGAGATGCCCACGATGACGGCGGGGAACAACGTCCCGCCCTGGAAACGAACCTTGCGCCCCTTGCCCTTCTGGGCCAAACGAGCGACTTTCTTGGCTGACGATGCCTTACCCACGAGGAAGGAAGGCTACCTGCGGGTGGACCCGATTACGGGGTCACTCGACAAAGTGGGTGATTTCAGCGCTTCGACCGCCGGATCTCGTGCACGAGGTTCGCGTAGCGCTCGGCGACCGCTCGCGGGGAGGCCTGCGACTCCACGAACGCGCGGGCCCGTTGCCCCATGTCGCGCCGGACGTCACGATCCGACACCAACCGATCGATCGCAGCGATGAAGGACTCGGTCTCGTCGGGGGGAACGACGAGACCACTCCGTGCACCATCCACCAACCGGGTGACCTCCGTCCCGGCGTCGACGGCGGCCACGATGGGTCGGCCCGCGGCCATGATCGAATAGGTCTTGGAGGGAACGCTGACCCGGCCCAAACCCCGTCGGAGAGGAACGACGTGAACGTCACCGGTGGCCAACACTTCGGACAGCCGCTCCGGCGGCTGGAAATCCCCGAAAATCAGATTGGTCAGCCCCAGTGCCGAACGCTCGAGATCCGAGCGCGCCGATCCGGTTCCGTTGATCACGAAATCGACGTCGGGACGAGCGCGGGCCGCGGCCACCAACATCTCCAACGACTGGGAGTAACCGATGTTCCCCGCGTACATCACGACGGGACGATCCGTGAGACCGAGTTCGCGTCGATAGTCGGTTGCGGCATCGAGGGGAACAATCCGCTCGGTGTCGACGAAATTCGGAATCACCACGACGCGAGTCGCTTTCGAGGCGCCGATCTTGGACACCACGTTGTCGGCCAGGTCCTGCGAGAGCACCGTCACCCGGCTCGACGACAGGTACGAAACCTTCTCGAGCGCACGTGCGGCCCCGATGACCCACCGATTCGTGATGGCCCCGGTCTCCACCGCCGCGTCGGGGAAGACGTCCTGAATGTTGAAGATCAACGGAGCGCGTCTGATCCATGCCACCAACCGACCCGCGACTCCCAGCGTCAGCGGTGGCGACATGGCGATCACGGCGTCGACACGACGTCCTCGGCGACCGGCGAGTACCCCGGCCACGATCGACACTACCGAGAAGCCGATGAAGCCAACGGCACGTCGAACGAGATTGCGCTTGTCTCCCCCGGCGCGGGGATCGAGTCGGGCGATCGTCCCCCACCCCGTGGTCGCGGTTCGATCGCGCCAACGCACCGTCGACCATGCCTCGTCGACGCGGTGCTCGCGGTACCACGGCAGCGAGGTGACGACGTGCACCTCGTGCCCGAGCGCACCCAGCTCCTCGACGATGCGGGATATCACGGCTCCCGTCGGCGCGGTGTCCGGATCGAAGTGAGGGCACAACACCAACAGTTTCAATCGGTCGGTCACGTCAGGACCCTTCGGTACGCGCGCGTCAAGGCCGCGGCCGACACGGCCGTGGTGAAGAGGTTCACGCGCGAGCGCCCGGCCTCGACCAGCGCGGACCGACGCGCGTCGACGGTGTCGAGCGCTTCTCCCCAGCGGTCGACATCCAGTTCGAGCACGAGCCCGGCGTCGCCCACCACCTCGGGGAGGCACGCCCGGTCACTGGCGATGACCGGTGTGCCGAGCGCCATGGCCTCGATCAACGGAGCCCCGAAACCCTCGTACTGACTGGGGAACACCAGTGCCGTGGCGGCCCGAATCAGTCCGTCCCGGTCGGCCGCCGACACGCGGCCGAGTCGCGACACCGTCGACGACAACGGCGCGTCGACGAGACGTCGCGCAACGTCGTCCTCCACGGAACCTCGTCCACCAATCAGGACCAGACGGACGCCTCGGCGACTCCAATGTCTCTCCATGACGTCCAGCAGAAAAGCGTGACCTTTGTGCGGGTGCGTCATGGCCGGGAAGACGACGAATGGTCCGTCGCCCAACTCGAATCTGGTCCGTAACTCACTCGCGGGCGTCGCGTCCCGACCCAGGTTCGGCTCGATGCCGTGAGGAACGACGTGCACGCGTTCGGCCGCGATGTCATAGGCGTCGCAGACGGTCGACTTCACGAATTCGGTGGGCACGGCGATCGCCGTCGCCCGGCGGGCGGACCGGGGCATCATCGCTCGCAGATAGGCCAACCTTCGTCGACCGAAGTACTCCGGAAACGCGCGGTACTGCAGATCGTGAATGGTCAACAGCGTCGGTACGCGATGGCGAGCGGGAATCGTTCCCCCACCGTGATGGACCAGTGAGAAGTCGCGGGTACGGCGGAACAACCACGTCGACTCGTCCAGGACGCGACGCGGACGCGACGTTCCGTCGGCCCTGGTCTCGACGCAATCGAATCTCTCCCGCAACTCCGGATGCGCCACGGCGAACCCTCGCGGGACGAACAACGTCGGTTCGATCTCGTCGTCGTTCAAACCACGAATCTGACGAACCAGGTACTCCTCGCTTCCGCCCACCGCCCCGGGCACGCACCAGGTCAGGTTCACGGCGACGCGCAGTGAAGCGATCAACGCATGACCTCTCGGTACGCGTCGACGGTCAGTCGCGCGGTCTCCGACCAATGTCGACGCGCTGCTCGACGAAGTCCCCAAACGGACAGCTCGGCGCGTCGCGCCATTGCCTCGTCCACGCCGCGAGCGATGTCGTCGACGTCGAACGGATCCACCAACACGGCCGCTCCCCCCGCGACCTCCTCGGTGGATGTTCCGATGCTCGTCACCACCGGCGTTCCGTACGACATGGCCTCGAGCACCGGCATACCGAAGCCCTCGCGTTCGCTGGGGTAGCAAAACACCGCCGCGCCGGCGTACAACGCGGGCAACTGGGCCTCGGGAACGAAGCCGATGAACTGCACCCGCGCCGACAGCGCCACCCCCGAATCGCCCCAACCGACGGAGCCGGCCACGACGAGCGGCAGGTCGCACTCCGCGCGCTCGAGGGCCTCGACCAAACGCCCGAGGTTCTTGCGTGGTTCCACGGTGCCCACGAACAACAAGTACTCCCGTGGCAACCCGTGCGCGACACGCACCGCAGCCTTTTGCGTCTCGTCCACCTCGAAGGCCTCGACCCCCCACGGCACCAACCGCAATCGCTCGACGGAGATCCCGGCTCGTTCGGCGTCGAGCATCGTGACCGTCGACGGACAGAGGATCAGGTCGGCGCGACGACGCACCTCGGCCAGACTTCGTTCGAGTACCCGCACCCCGTGTCTCGTGAAGTGATCCGGCCGGTGACGCCAGGCCACGTCATGAAGAGTGCTGACCAACGGAGCCTTGGACGGCGGAGGGACGAAGCCGGTGCAGTGGACTACGTCGACCTCGCCCGTGACGCCCTCGACGGTGGGCCAACCGAGACGCAACCAGGTCTCGTACAGGATCGGAGCGCGCAGGCTCATGTAACGCATGTTGACGGTGGGAACGAAGGATGGTTCGGGCGGGTTGCGGTGACGGCCCGCGACCCCGATCACCTCGACACCCGGCACGTCGGCCAGCGCCACCGCGGTTCGCAGCGCGGAGGTGGCCGTGCCACCTGGAACACGGTGCCAACACTGTTCGAGGGTGTAAGCAACTCGGACGGGTGACTGCACCCCCCCATCTTGCCCGCTTCCGAGGTCGGTTGGGCTGACGGTCCCGACCGCTCACCAGCGAACGAGCGACCACGGAGCGCGGCACGGACTGGCCTGCGTCATCCGAATCTCGGGTTCGCCCCGGTCGCCGAGCACCGCGATCATCGATGCGGTGGTCTCCTCGACCCCGTCGACGTGCATGCACACGTCCCAGCCGTCGGCACCCATGCCGTGCGACGACAAATGTCGGGCCACCCCGTCGACGGTCACCGGTCGAGCCGCCAGGAATTCGTCGGTGCTACGAAGTCGGGGATCGACGAGAGTCTCCACCGGTTGACGCGGATGACGCCGATCGTCGAAGTGCGGAATCGTGGTTCGATTGGAGACGGCGCGCACCGACCGCACCGCTTCCGTCGCCCACTCGCGTCCGCTCGTTTCCAACACCCACGCGGACCTCGGATCGGCCACGAGGAAACTGCTCCAATACGGGCGACGCGACGTGGTCGGACCGTGACCCGAGCCCCCCTGTCCGAATCGTTCGATCGCATCGGTGATCACATCCACCGCCTCGCGGGCGTCGTGCGCTCGTTCCAGTCCGAGTCGCACCAAGTCCATGCCCGTCAACGCATCCGGGAACGGACGCGGATCGAGCGTCGTGTAGATGGTGGCGTTTCCGATCGCGACGCCGTCGATGTTGACTCCGTGCTCGGCTCCCCATCCCCATTCGGGGCGCGAGATGATGCATCTGACCGTGGGACCGGTGGAACCGGGAATCGACAAGTACGTGGTGCGCGTGACGTCCTCGACCCGCGGTTCGACGAGTTCGACGACCTGACGCTCCGACGGCGGTCGGTCGGAGTTCTTGGCGAAGATCGTGACGCCGTGCTCGGTGACGTCACCGAGGGCTACCAACAAATCGCACACGAACGAGGATCCTCAGCCGAACGAGATGGATTCCGAACCGTCGTGGACGGGTGCCGTCGACGTCACGCGCCACAGACCCTCACCGCGCAACTCTCTCGACGACCACTGATCGTCGGCGCCGCATCGGAGTTCGGGGCAGCGCGCGAGGCGTCCATCGTTCGTTTCGATGTCCCACAGGACCGCCGCGTTGGATCCATGCCATCGAACGGCCAGGGACAACCGGGCACCGGACATGACGGTCAATCCGTGGGCTTCGAACGACGACCCGAGACGCTCCCCGACGATTCCGTCGGGGCACAACGTCAGCCGATCGTCACCACCCCACGAGAGCAATGATTCCTCGACCGCGGTGATCACTTCACCGTCCGACGATGCGGTGTCGACATCGAGGCGCGCACCACCGATGATCTCGGGCAGGTCGTGGCCGAGCCCGCGACGGACGACACGTGCGATGTCGCCCAAGGTTCCTTCGTCCACCCCCGACAACCAGATCGCTCCGACCCGCAAGGCCGCCGCCCGCCGCGACGTCATTCGTCCCCGACGGGACTTTCGAACGATCCTTTCGATGGCCCCGGCCACGTCCTCGGCGGGTGTGGACCGGGCACCCAAGCGCTGCGCGTGGAATCGGTCCAGCAACCACGTCGAGAGTGCGTCGGCGTCTCGCCACGGCATCTCGTCGTCGTCAGCCAAGGCGATGGCGACCTTGGCGCGATTCACCCGATCCACCAACGGTGTCCCCGAGCGAAGATCGGGTAACACGAGCCGCGAGGAAACGTCGCACATGGTCGACCAGCCCCGCGCAACGGCGTCGACGTCGGGCAGACGCTCCAGATCGACCTCGCGCCCCACTGCCACCCGGACCCGGGTTCGGTGTCCGACGGGCATCACCGTGGGCGCGCTCGCCAACTCGAGGCCCGGCGCCGGCCACGTTCCCTCGGCGCCCCGGGCCGCGATCGGACGCGACACCGTGAGGTCGGTGCGAGTGAACGCCACCGCCACCGGCATCGGTGAATCGTTCTCGATGTCGATCACGACGATGGGTCGGGCGTCGGGCCCACTCGCGCACCACGCCGTGTGCACGATGTCGCCGCCGGGCACCCGCATCCGCGTGGAGACGATCGGCAACCCGTCGGTGTCGGAGCGACGAACCGCCACCTCCCGCTCGGGGTCGTACCACCGATCGTCGGCGGCCACGTGCCAACCCAGATCCGGCGAGCCGTCCGTGAAGCACACGCGACCTCTCGAGGTCACTCGAGCGACGGCCGGACGGCCGAACACACCGATAGGCGATGTCTCGTCAACCAATTTCGCTTCGCCTCCGTCGCTGCATCAAAAGCGCGACGGCCTCGGCGGCACCGCGTTGGTTCTGACACACCGACACGACCTGTTCGGTGATGGGCATCTCCACGCCGTGACGACGGGCCAGATCGAGCACGGCGGGCGAACTCTTCACTCCCTCGGCGACCATCGTCATCGAATCGAGGATGGCATCGATGGACTCCCCCGATCCCAGGCGTCGTCCCACGGTGTTGTTGCGGCTCTGGGTCGACGAACAGGTGGCGATGAGGTCACCCATTCCGGCCAAACCGGCGAACGTGAGACCATCGCCACCCATCGCCATCCCGAGTCGCGACATCTCGGCCAAGCCGCGGGTCATCAAGGTGGCGCGGGTGTTGTCGCCGAAGCCCATTCCGGCGGCCATGCCCGAGGCGATCGCGATGACGTTCTTGACCACGCCCGCCACCTCGCAACCGACCACGTCGGGGTTCGTGTACACCCGCAGCGTCGGTCGCGAGAAGATGCGTTGGAGTTCGTCGGCGATCACCTTGTCGTTGATGGCAACCACCGCGGCGGCCGGCTGACCTTGCATCACCTCGCGAGCCAGGTTGGGACCGGTGAGCACCGCGACCGGGTGACCCGGCATCTCGTCGGCCACCACCTCGCTCATGCGCTTCAGGGAACTGCGCTCCAACCCCTTCGACAAACTGACGATGGGCACCCACGGACGAACGTGTCGGGACGCTTCGGCCACCACCTCGCGGAAACCGTGCGATGGAACCGCCATCACCACCACGTCGGCCGCCGACACTGCCGCGCTCAGGTCGGCCGTCACGTCGAGCGATTCGGGCAGTGCGTGGTCGGGAAGATAATCAGCGTTCGTCCGAGTGCTCGCGATGCGCGCGGCCAGATCGGGTCGTCGCGCCCAGAGCACCGTCTCGGTGTTAGCCGCGGCCAGCGACGCCACCGTCGTCCCCCATGAGCCGGCACCGACGACCGCCACCCTGATCGACTTCGACACCGTCACGAACCCGAGCGTATACGGCTGATGATCCGGGCTCCTCGAACACGAGACGACGGAACACACCTCATAGGCTCTCGGCGTGGTCGCTCCCGTGTCGTTGGTGATTCCGGTGCGGGCCTTCGACGACGCCAAGAGTCGGTTGTCCGGGGTGCTCTCGGCTCGCGATCGACGCGAACTCGCCATCGAGTGTGCTCGACGCGTGATCGGATCGATTCCGGGAGCGGACGTGTTCGTCGTGTGCGACGACGACGAGGTGGCCGAGTTCGCCCGTCACCTGTCCGCCACGGCCGTTCGGGTCGACGTCGAAGGACTCAACGCGGCGCTCACCGCGGGAATGCCACGTGTTCTGAAGGATCGTCCCGATCAACCCGTCATCGTGGCCCACGCCGACCTTCCATTCGGGGAGCGCCTACGAGACCTCTGGTCCGAGCTCTCGCCGACGTCGAGCACGTCCACCATGGTGATCGTTCCCGACGACGAGCACGATGGATCGAACGTGATCATCCTCGGAAGCGAACTCGTGACGCAATGGCGTTTCCTCTACGGAGCGGGTTCCTTCACGGCCCACGTCGCCCAGTCACGCGACCTGGGGGTCGAACCGCTCGTCGTGGACGATGTCATGCTGTCGCTCGACCTCGACACTCCCCGCGACCTCGAGAACCCGAGAGTCGCCGACCAACTCGACCGCCTCATCCCGAACCGGAGCCATCAATGAGCACCACCCCCGCGGCGAACGATCCGGGTCAGCCCACCCCGAACGCGGAGCGCACCATCACCTCGGTCGATCTCCCGACCCCCTCGGTGGCGTTGGCCATCGGCGCGCATCCCGACGACATCGAGTTCGGTTGTGGCGCGACGTTGGCCAAGTGGGCGGCCGCCGGTTGCCGCATCCACCATCTGGTGCTGACCGATGGTTCGAAGGGGACATGGAACCCCGACGCCGACATCGCCGAGTTGATCCGATCCCGTCGAGCGGAGCAAAGCGAAGCCGCCCGTCGACTGGGCGGCCGCGACGAGGTGACCTTCCTCGATCAGGTGGACGGCGAACTCGTGGAGAGTGTCGAACTCCGCAGTCGAATCGCGCGCCACATTCGCACCGTTCGCCCCGACGTCGTGTTGGGCCACGACCCCTGGAAGCGGCATCGTCTGCACCCCGATCACCGACACGCCGGCTTTCTGACGTGCGATGCGATCGTGGCGGCGCGCGATCCGCACTTCTTCCGCGATCACGGCGTGACGCACCATCGTCCGACCCACCTGTTGCTCTGGGAGGCCGACGAGGCCAACCACGCCGAGGACGTCGGCGAATTCGTGGAGACCAAGATCGACGCGCTCATGGCGCACGCTTCGCAGTTCGAGAGCACCATGAAGGCCGTGGAGCCCGCCGACCTGGAGAGGTTCGCCGTCCGCATTCGCACACGTCTGGCCGATCTCGGGCGACGCGTCGATCGACCGGCGGCCGAGATCTTCACGCGCATCTCGGACCTCTGAGACCTCAACCCCGTCCGGGACCGCCGGCGAAGGCTTGAGCCACGTCGATCCATCGACGTGCGGAATCGCCGAGAACCACGAGCTGCGACTCCTCGGGCCGCCGTCGTTGCGTGACGACCAGACAGAAGTCGTACGCCTCGCCGATCACTCGGTCGTCGGCATCGGACGGACCCCAAACCCAGGTTCCACCACCCGGACCTTCGAGCTCCAGACGGACCGGTCGATCGTCGGCGGGGAGACGGTTGACGAGCAGACTGAACGGACGAGCGTGATACCCGATGTGGGCCACGTGCCGCAGGCGGTCGCTGACGATCGGCGGACGAGAGGTGGCCTCACAGACATCGTGGCCGTGGGCCCAGCACTCCATCAGACGCGCGGTGAGGAACGACGGGACGGACATCGCCGGCCCGTACCACGGCACGCGTTGGTCCGCGGGGGCGACCTTGGCGACCGAGCGGAGTCGTTCGGAGTGTCGCTTCCACTCACCTCGAAGATCCGCCGCGGCGAGTGATCGCCCGGCATCGACGGACGGGTCGTGAGGAGCACCGACGATGATCCGCTCGCGGTCGGCCGAGAACGCCTCGGGATCCGACAGCGCCATGGTCGCGCGCTCGTCGAAGAATCTCAGATGACTGATCTGATCCGCCACCGTCCATCCCACCGATGGCGTGGGATTGGTCCATTCACTCGTGGTCAGGTCGTCGAGGATCCGTTCGAGAGCGAACTGCTCCGCGGCCAGATCGTCGAGCACATTCAGATGCTTCATCGGGGAACCTCCGCTCGACCGGCCGGAAAATGCAAACGAGCGGGGGTTTCCCCCCGCTCGTTCAATTCCTGCCCGATCACTGATCGGAAAGAATCACTTCTTCTTGGCGGCTGCCTTGCGCTTGGCGGGAGCCTTCTTCTTGGCCGGAGCCTTCTTGGCGGCTGCCTTCTTCTTGGCGGGCGCCTTCTTCTTGGCCGGAGCCTTCTTGGCCGCAGCCTTCTTCTTGGCCGGAGCCTTCTTGGCGGCTGCCTTCTTCTTGGCGGGCGCCTTCTTCTTGGCGGGCGCCTTCTTGGCGGGCGCCTTCTTGGCGGCTGCCTTCTTCTTGGCCGGAGCCTTCTTCTTTGCTGCCATGGGAGTGTCCCTTTCTGGTTTGGTTTGGTACTGCTTTGTTTTGCTTTCGAGTCGCTTCGGGCCGGGGCCTTCTACGCACTTCGATTCATGTCGGATCGTTTCTGATCGGTTCTCGGGTGGAACCGAACATCATTCGATTGGATTTTTCGAGTTATTACAAGTATTCCTTTTGTTGCAAATGCAACGAGGCGGCACGGTCACCTCGAGGACGTCGGCTCGGATCTCGAAGGACGGAGCCGGAACACGTCCGGACCGCTTCTCGCCATTTCGGCGAACGGAATTCTCTGGAGAACCGATGTGCACAGTTTGGCAAACCGAGAACTCCGATTGGTGGATGCCACGAGCGACGTCCTCCCGGTGATTCACGAAGAATTCGCCTCGGAAATCCACCACGTTGGGGTCCGTCTGGACAAAGATTCTCCTCGAACGCTCCTGCCCTCGGAACCGTTCGCCGATTTTCGCCTCACCGTCCCGGAACCGGAACGATGAGGCGCGAGACAACGCCACGACATACGAGGAGTTTGAGTGACTGAAGTGCTGCGGGACACGGTTCACCAACCAGCGGACGGCCAAACGACCTCCACGCGGACCGGCGGCGAACACGGCACTCGTGTCGTCCTCGACACTTCGGTGCTGATCGCCGACCCCAACTGCCTGGCGGCCTATCCCGAGTGCGCGATCGTCATCCCACTGACCGTGATCGAGGAACTCGACGGCTTGAAGAGTCGTCCTGACGACGTCGGCCGAGCGGCTCGAGCGGCCCTGCGATCCCTGGAGGAACTGCGCACCCGGGCCGGCGGTTCCTTGGCTCGGCCGGTGCCCCTGACCGACGAACCTCGCTCGTCCACCGTCCACATCGAGATCAACGGCATCCAGAAGCATCTGCTGAACGAACACGGGCTCGACGCCGCCAAGCCCGACAATCGGATCATCGGCGCCGCTCTCGGACAGGCCAACCACGCGCCGACGCGCATGGTGTCGAACGACGCCGCACTTCGACTGAAGGCCGCCCACTTGGGACTGACGGCCCACGAGCATCAACTCGTCGGTCGACACACCACCTCACGCCCGCTCGGTTGGACCACCATCGACTGCGACGCGTCGCTGATCGACTCGTTGTATTCCGGAATCTCGATCGACCCCGACGACGTGACGGCCGCGGGCACCTTGGCCGAGAATTCCTTCGCGGTGCTTCGTGCTGGTTCCCAGTCCGCGCTCGTGCGTTGCGTCGACGGTGCCTTGCACCTCATTCCGCAGACCTCTCCGGAGGCCTGGGGTCTCCGGGCCCGCTCCAAGGAACAGCGGTTTTCGTTGGAGTTGTTGCTGGACCCCGATGTGAGCGTCATCGCTCTGGACGGCCGCGCCGGTACCGGCAAGACCGTGATGGCGATCGCCGCCGGTCTCGAGCAGGTCGTCGAACAACGTCGCTACGAGAAACTCGCGGTGTACCGACCCCTCGTTCCGGTGGGCCGGGCCGACGTTGGTTTCCTCCCGGGCGGGCTCGACGAGAAGCTGGATCCGTGGATGTCGGCGATCCATGACGCGATCGTCGCTCTCACCGATCAGCGTTCGAACCGCGAGGCCCGCACGATGATCGACGAACTGATCGCCCGCAACCAGTTGTCGTTGGAGTCGGTCACCTTCCTACGCGGGCGTTCCTTGCACCGTCAGATCGTGGTCGTCGACGAAGCTCAGAACCTCGAGCCCACCACTCTGAGGACGATCCTCACGCGCATCGGTGAGGGCACCAAGGTGATCTTCACCGGTGACACCAGCCAGATCGACGCTCCGTACCTCGGCGAATCCAACAACGCCTTGGCCGTGCTGATCGGCGCGTTCCGTGGTCAGCGTTGCTTCGGACACATCACCTTGACCGCCTGCGAGCGCAGTGAAGTCGCCTCTTTGGCCGCCGAACTGCTCTGACCTCGACCCTACCCACCGCCTCCGTTCGCTCGGAAGACCGCCGAAGCGCCGGCGACGACGCGAAACCCCTGTTCACCGGCCATCTCGGCCCTGTGACGACAGCAACACCCCGACCCGGATTTTCTCTTGACGATCGCCCGCTCTTCATTTAGTGTTAAATGCGAGCGACAGGGTCAATCCCCCTCCTGGCCCTGTCGCCCAAATTCTCCCCCCCACAACCGAGCACCTCACCGAGCACCTCGCAGATAGGCGGTCACCATGTCAGCCATCGAGTCCTCCGAACTGAAGCTGTCCAGCTCTCTCAACTGGATGGACCAAGCGGTGTGCAAGGGAAAGACCAACTTGTTCTTCCCTCCCAAGGCGGAACGCCCCCAGGCGCGGGTGCGCCGTGAGGCTCAGGCTCGACTCTTGTGTCGCACGTGTCCCGTGAACGACCGCTGTCAGGTGTTCGCTCGGGACAACCGCGAATACGGGTTCTGGGGTGGCGAGTCCGAGGAAGAACGTCACTTGGCCGGATTCACCGTGGCCGCCCCGATCGGTGTGCGTGCTCGCGGGCTGCGATCCGCCAGCTGATCACGATCACCCCCGTCGTAAGGTGAGGGCGATGTCCTTACCCTCGTCACTCGGCGATGCTCTCGGCTACGCCGTGGTCGATATCGAGACCACCGGCTTGCGTCCGTCGGACACGATCTTGCAGATGGCGGTGATCGTCACCGATCCGTCAGGGCGCACCACGCGGAACTGGAGCACCCACGTACGTCCTCCACACGTGTTGACCGCCGATCTCGGACCCCGACACATTCACGGCATCGGACGACGTCACGTGTTGTTCGCCCCCGGTCTGCGGCGGGCCATGAGCACCTTGGCCGAACTCACCGCCAGGCGCATCGTGGTGGCTCACAACGCCCCCTTCGACACCCGATTCCTGCGCACCGCGGCTGATCGGGTGGGGATCACGCTCGACTGGGTCGGTGTGTTGTGCACCCTCGACCTGTCACGCCGCCTCGACCCCGAACGCCAGCGGAACCATCGACTGGGCTCGCTGTGCGAGGACTACGGGATCCGGCTCGATCAAGCCCACGATGCATTGCACGATGCCCGGGCCACGGCCGAACTGTTACCGCATCTGTTGCGAGGACACGCGATCGAGTCCATCGCTCAGACGAGCGACTACTTCGTGCCGTAGCGCGACCGCACCAGGCGCGCGGTGTCCGCGGCCAGTCCGGTCCAGTGCGACGGCGCCACCACACGGGCATTGTCGCCGAGGCGCAACAACACTCGTTGCAACCACCGCTCGTTGCTCACCGGCATCGTCGCCGTCACCCAACGCTTGCGCTTCGGCGTTGCCGTCTCGTCGATCGTGACCCCCGGATACTGCTCGAGAACCCACACCCATGCCGGATCCATCTCGATCGTCACCTTGGTCGTTTCGGTCGCATCGGAGAACCACGGGCGTCGCGGTCCGAGATCCACGCCGTGTCGGATTTCTCCGACGAGGTGACTCTCGATGCGGTCGAGGCGGAAGATGCGTTCGGCCTCGACGCCGAGATCGAAGGCGCGCACGTACCAGTGATCTGACTCGGTGAAGACCTCCACCGGCACGATCCGACGTTCGGTGGAATCGCCCGAGGTCACGGACCAGTGGATGATGGTCACTTCCCGGCCCGCTTCGGCGGCCCGAGCGAAGTCGGCCACCGCGTCGGGGGTCTCCAATTCGACGACCAGCTGGTCGACGTCGTCGATTCCCATGGCCCCGGCGACCTTGTCCACCGCTCGGTTCAACGCGCCGCCAAGGTCCGAGCCCGCCAAGTTTCGCGCCACGGCCGCCGAGGCCACCAGGCTGAAGGCCTCCGGCGCCGTGAGACGGAGAGGGCGATTGAAGTATTTCGGGATGCCGAAGTGCACCGCCTCCTCGTCGACCCACAGATCGATCAGATCGCGCGGGTCCTGCGACACACCGCACAGCGAAGCCAACGTGAGATCGGCCATCAGGTCGGGAACCGTCATCCCGAAGTGTTCGGCCATCTCCGCGGTGGGGACGGTTCCCCGCTCCTGCAGCCACGGGAGCATCACCAGCAACCGACGCAGCCTCAGGTTGACCGGACGCGGACCGCGGCGCGTCATGCGCGCGCTCCCATCGACTCGAGCCATTCGACCACGTGCTGACGAAGCAACGGCGGTGACAGAACCTCAGCACGTTCGACGAAGCCCAACAGCCACTGATCGAAAGCTCGCACGTTCGAGCACGGGATGGCGAACACCTTGGAACCATCGGGACGCTCGGACACCACCGCCTCCGAGCCGTACTGGTTCAGCACAACACCCACATCGGATGCATCGACCAACACTTCGGCCACGTCGGAACCGACGTCCACGTTGTCGGGGAGCAACTTCGGATCGGCGGGGAACACCGTCCTCACGTCGAAACCATCCGGGATCGTGAAGGCTCCTCCTTGTCCGACCTCGACCTCTCCCGAGATGCGATCGACTCGGAACGTTCTCAAGTCGTCGACGCTTCGGTCGTGGCCCACCAAGTACCACCAGCCGTCGCGAGCCAACAGTCCGTACGGTCGCACCTCGCGCGGCTTGCCGTTGTAATCGAACGACACCACGCAACGCGCCGCCAACGACCGATGCAGGAACGGAAGGCGCGGATCGACGGGCAGGTTCGCCGCCACCACCGGAGCGGCGCCGCCTCCCTCGGAGGGCATCGACTCCATGTCGACTTTCCACAGCGCCTCGACGCCCCAGGATTGACCCATGCGGATGGTGGACACCGCGACACGCAAGGCGGCGGCTTCGTCCGGTTCGAGATCGATGTCGCCCAACTCGTACTCGGACCGCAGGATCCGGTACCCAGTCGTTCCGGCTTGGTCGCCCCCGAGAACCACCGAATCGATGGGTACGCCCTCATCGCGTAACAACGACTTGTCGCGCTCGAACGCTGCCCGCGCCGCCACCAGATTGTCGGGGTATTGCCCGCGCAGTTCGTTACGGATCTCGTCGAACGTCACGTGCCGACGCGCCGACAGCAACAAGGTCAGCAGATTCGTCACTCGTTCCAATTGGTGCATCGCGACTCAGCCTCCGTCAGATCCGGACGAGGATCCGTGATACCAACGAAGCAGAGAGTGGGTCGAGGGATCGGTTCCGCGGTCGTTCGGGCCGGCGTCGGCCAGATCGAGGGCCATCTCCTTGCCCAGCTCCACACCGAACTGGTCGAAGCTGTTGATGCCCCAGATGACACCTTGCACGTGGACGATGTGTTCGTACAAGGCGACCAACTGACCCAGCACCGACGGCGACAGACGTCGGGCCACGATCACGGTCGACGGACGATTCCCCGCGAAGACGCGGTGATCGGCGAAAGGACCCACGGGCACCTCGTCGCGCGAACGCCCGAAGGCCAGAGCCCGCGACTGTGCCAGCATGTTCAGGAACAGCGTGCGATGACGCACGTCGTCCGGTCCTCCGGCGGGCGACATCCCGTCGGCCGGTTCGGCGAATCCGATGAAGTCCACCGGGACGATGCTCGTTCCCTGGTGAATGAGTTGCACGAGAGCGTGCTGCGAGTTCGTGCCCGGTTCACCCCAGACGATCGGACCCGTCTCGTACGGCGCGGGCGAACCGTCGAGCCTCGTGGACTTGCCGTTGGATTCCATGTCGAGTTGCTGCAGATAGGCCGGGAACCGTCGCAGGTCGTGCGAATACGGCAACACCGCTTTGCTGACGCAACCGAGAACGTTGCGATTCCAGATGCCGACGAGAGCCATCATTACCGCGGCGTTGGAGTGCGCCGGAGTGGAGCGAACGGCCTCGTCGATCAGGTGCATGCCGGCGCGCATCTGATCGAAAGCGTCGGAGCCGACGCCCAACATCAACGACAAGCCGATGGCCGAGGGCAGCGAATACCGACCGCCGACCCAGTCCCAGAACGGGAACATCTCGTCGTCGGCGATGCCGAAGTTCCGCACGGCCGCCACGTTGGTGCTGATCGCCACGAAGTGCGAGGCGACGGCCTCCTCACCGAGAGCACCGACGATCCAGTTCCGCGCCACCCGGGCGTTGGCCAACGTTTCGGCGGTGGTGAAGGTCTTGGAGGCCACGACGAACAAGGTCGACGCCGGATCGAGATCCGACAAGCAGCCCTCCAGGTCCGCGGGGTCGACGTTGGACACGAAGCGACAACGCATTCCCGCCACGTGATGGGGGCGCAGGGCCTCGTAGGCCATGCACGGACCAAGATCACTGCCCCCGATTCCGATGTTGACGATCGAGGTGAGTCGGTGTCCCGTCGCGCCGCGACGGCGACCGGAGTGCACATCGCCGACGAAGGACCTCATGCGCGCCAACACGTCGTGGACCTCTGGGGCCATGTCCACTCCATCGACCATCCCCCGCGTGCCCGCGGGTCGGCGCAGGACCGCATGACCCGCGGCTCGGCCCTCGGTGAGATTCACGATGGAACCATCGAGCAAACGGCCGATGGCGGCCTCGACGTCGGCCACCTCGGCGACCGCCAACAACATCGCGACCACATGATCGTCGATCAGATTCTTCGACAGGTCGATGACGAGGTCACCGATGGACAAGGTCAGTTTCTCGACACGACCCGGATCCGTGGCGAAGAGCCCGGCGATCGAACGGGGCCGATCGACGGCGACCAACTCGGTCCACGCTTTCGACGTCTCGATACCCGTCACCTTCCCGACGCTAGTGGAGAACAGCCGTTCGGATCGGCCGAGTGATAGGAAGAAGGCGTGACAGCCGATGCCGAGACGAGCGAGTGCATCGGACCACGGGCGACGTCCGACGGCGCCGACCGCAGTGGCGTGGTGACCGGAATCAGTGCCTACCTGCTCTGGGGATTCATCACGATCTATTGGAAGGCACTGAAAGAGTTCTCCCCCTTGGAATTGATCGGGTTCAGAATCACGATGTCCGTGGTTTTTCTGGTCGTTCTGCTCGCGGTGCGCTCGCGCCTGCGGGCCTTGTTCCGGCGCTTGCGAGCCGATTCACTGTGGGGCCGCGTCACGTTGGCCTCCGCTCTGTTGGCCGTCAACTGGACCACCTACGTCATCGTCGTCCACGAGGGAAAGGTGATCGAAGCCGCCCTCGGATACTTCATCGCGCCACTCGGGACGATGGTGCTCGGAGTGAAGGTGCTGCACGAGCGACTGCGGCCCGTGCAGATGGTGAGCGCTTCGCTGGCGACCATCGCCGTCCTGGTACTGACCATCAGTTACGGGCGCTTGCCCATCTACGCCCTGGCCATGGCGATCACCTGGTCGATCTACGGTCTCCTGAAACGACAGATTCCCCTGACTCCGCTCGAGAGCCTGGCATCCGAGACGATCGTTCTCATCGCTCCGGCGTTGGCGCTCGTTCTGTGGCACGTTCGCTACGAGGATTCGGTTTTCCGATCGGCCTCGATCACCGAATTCGTCCTCGTCGCCCTCACCGGCGTCATCACCGCGGTTCCTCTGCTGCTGTTCGCCCACGCCTCACAGCGGTTACCGCTCACCGTGCTCGGACCGATGCAATACTCAGTCCCCATCATCAACTTCCTGCTGGGTTGGCTCGTGTACCACGAGACGTTGAACGCCAGTCGCATCGTCGGTTTCGCCTTGGTCTGGATCGCCTTGGTGATCGTGACCGTCGATTCGGTGAACAGGGCCCGCGCCTCGTCTAGCGTGTCGGCGTGATGGCTCGCACCGCCCGATTCCCGTTGACCTTCACCGCTGTCGGCCTGCTGGTTCTCGCCGGATGCTCGACCACCACCGGCGACTTCAAGGACGAGGCCGAGAAGTTCCTCGAGAGCACGGATCTCGCCGAGGAGGCCGGTTACACGTTCCGGAATGCTCGTTGTGAAAAACCGGCCTCGACGTCGGTGGGCACCCAATTCGCGTGCGGGGCGACCGACAACGACGGCGACGATTGGACGTTCATCGCCGAGATCACCGGTACCCGGGAGATCGTGATCATCTCGGGAGAAGTGAACGGATGATGCGAACGGCCCGCCCCGAAGGGCGGGCCGTCGACGGACGTTCCGATCGTTGATCGGGTTCGTTCAGCTCTCGAACTCGGTGATCAACTCTCCGATGTCGGTGAACAACTTCGTGTCGGCGTCGTACTGGACGACCTGCAACGACTCCGCGATGAATTGATCGGCGACACCGTTCATCTTCATGCGCACACCGTCACGGGTGAGCGAACCCACCTGATCGAAGTTTCGAGCCGCATTGATGATCGACGCGCGGGACAGCACACCGGACTCCTGCGCCTGCTTGAGAATGGCCACGGTCATCTCGGCGGCGTGCCAACCGGCGATCGCCGTGGTGACGATGTCGCTCTTGCCGAGGCTCTCCATGTACGCGAGGTACTCGGCGACCGCGGGCAACGCGGCGGTCTCGGGATCGAGAACATCGACCAGGTTGTTCGAGGTGTAGAGACCGTCAGCGGCGGCGCCGGCCAATCCGAGGATCAGGGACGACGAGCAGGTGTTGGTGAGGTACATCTCCGGAGCCCAGCCGGCGTTGGCAGCCTTGGCGGCGGCAATTTCGGACAGGAAGGTGGCGCAACCGGCCCCCAGCGGAACGGCCAGAACGGCATCGGGCGCCTTGGCGGCGATCGCGTTCACCTGAGCCACCGGCGGGGCGCTGTCGGTGGCCTCGATGGTCTGCTCGTCGACGATGGTGAGTCCGTAGTTGGGCGCGATCTCCTTGAAGGCCTCGGCGTACACCTGACCGAACTCGTTGTTCACCACGAACACCGCGACGTTCGCACCGTCAGGGAAACGCTCGGCGATGAGAGCGGCGTAAGCCCTGGCCTCGACCGTGTAGGGAATCAAGAGACCGGTGGTCCAGGGATACTCCTCGGCGTTGCCCCACGACGGCGAACCGGTGAGGGCCAGCAACTGCGGGTAGCACTCCTCGTTCAGGAGGTCGCGAACCGCGGCGTTGTTGGGCGTTCCGATGATTCCGGAGAAAACGTTCGCACCGGAGTCGAGCAACTTCTCGACGGCGGCGGGGGTGAGGTCCTTGTTGTACTGATCGTCCTCGATCTGCGCCTCGATGGTGACGTCACCGAGCAACTTCTGTTCGTTCGCCCAGGCGATGTAGGCCTCGAATCCGTCCTTCACCGGCGCGAAGGCGGTGGCGGCCACGCCACCCGACAAGGGCATGGCGCTTCCGATCTTGATGGTGCCCTCGATGGGGGCTTCGGCCCCGTCGGGGTCGACACAGTCGGCGGTGTCGACCGCCCACGTGTCGGCGGGAGCCTCGGTACTCGGGGCCTCGGTGCTCGGGGCCTCGGTGCTCGGGGCCTCGGATGTGGTCGAGTCGTCGTCTCCGCCACAGGCCGCGATGGTCAACGCGCCCGCCATGGCCAAGGCGAAGACGCGAGTAGTCGTGCGCTTCACAGGTTTTCCTCCCACTATCGGCACCGCGGGGTGCCATGTCCGGGACAGCGGATTCTGCCCCGCCGAGAGTCTACGTGAACGCGAATTCCGATGGGGCACGGGGGACGTTCAGGAGGGCGTCGAGGTGCCAGCCGGCTGTGATCGGCTTCGGAACAACTTCTCGAGGGCTCTTCGGATCGCCCCGAAGAGTCCATACGGAGTCGGCTTCGGGATGATCACAACCACCTTGCGGCTCAAGCGCTTGGCCAGACCCACCAGACCGTACGGGGCCGCGAACATGATGATCACCAGAACCACGCCGAGGATCAAGGTGGCCGGCGACTGGTCGGCCCAACCGAACAAGGTTCCCAGGATGCCCGAATCGCTCGTGCCGATGTCGCGGGTGGTGTTGTCGAGCCACACGTACACCAACCCACCGATGATCGGACCCCACAAGGTGCCCGCTCCACCGACGATCATCACGAGCAAGAAGACGATCGAGCCGAGCAACGTGACGTACTGGCCATCGGGGGTGATGACTCCCGACTTCAAGGTGGACAGAACACCGCCCAGCGCGCACAAGGCGGCTGACACGCCGAAGACCAACACCTTGGTCGTGGTGAGGTTCACACCCATCACCGCGGCCGCGGTTTCATTGTCGCGAATGGCCACGAGAGCACGTCCGAAGCGGCTCTTCACGATTCCCCGACACACGAGATAGGTCGCGACGACGACGATCAACCCCAACCAGAACATGAAGACCGCGCGTCCCTCGCGGCCCTTCAGTTCACCGAGGATCGGCCACACCGGAACGTCCTCGTAGCGCACCGAGTCCATGCCCATGGATCCGTCGGTCAGCCACGCCAACTTCTTCCAGCGCACCAAGGTGGGGAACAAGACCGCGACCGCCAGGGTGACCAGAGCCAGATAAATGCCGCGAATTCTCAGAGCCGGCAAGGCGACCACGCACCCCACCACGAAAGCCACCACGGCGGCGGCGTAGAACGTATACCCGGGGCTCCAGCCGTGGTCCTTGATGAGAATCGCCGCCGTGTAACCGCCGATTCCGAAGAACGCCGAGTGACCGATGGAGATCTGTCCGGTGAAGCCGAGCACGAGATTCAACGACATCGCCGCGATCATCAGGATGAACGCGTCGGTGAACTGTCCGATGCGCGACGAACTCATCTGCGTCGGCACCCAGACGACGATGAACGTGATCACCGCGAACCCGAGTAACCGCAGCAGCCAATGACGTGTCGAACCCTCGTCGATCCTCAACATGGCCTACACCCGCTCCACTTTCGTCGATCCGAAGAGTCCGGAGGGTTTGACGAGCAACACCACGAAGATCGTCAACAAGGCGGCGGACAGTTTCATCTCTTGGCCGATCCAGCCGGGGAAGTAGCCGGCGAGGAATTGCTCTCCCACACCGATGGTCAAGCCGGCGATGACCGCTCCGCCCGGAGAGTCGAATCCGCCCAACGTGGCCGCCGCCGAGGCGTAGATGAAGACCGTGAACATCAGACCGGCGTTCAACTCTCCCACGATGCCGCCCCACAAGGTTCCCGACAGTGCGCCCATGGCCCCTGCGATGCCCCACGAACTGGCCAACACGATTCCGGTCGGGATTCCCGCCAAGCGGGCGGACTCCGGATTGCTCGCCACCGCGCGCATCGCCAACCCGAACTTGGTCTTGGCGAACAACAAAAAGAGCAGACCCATCAACACGAGAGCCACGGCGAGCACCCCGATGTACTCGTAACGCCACACCGCGCCGAAAATTCGTTGGAAGTCATCGGGCTCGTCGGGGAACAGACCAGGCAACTGCTCGGGCGGCAGACTCCCCCAGATCATGGCGGCCAACGAGTTCAGGCCGAGAAACAACGCGATCGACACGACGAACACGCCCGCTTGGGATTTCTTGGCGACACCACGGATGATGGTGGCTTCCACTCCGGCACCGAGCGCGAAGCCGACGATCATTCCGAGGATGATGGACAACACGAGCGGGACACCCCAATCGTTGAACTGCCACACCACGAACGTGCAGATCATCGCCATCTCGCCTTGAGCGAAGTTCAGGTGTCCGGTCCCTCGGAACACCACGACCAGCCCGAGAGCCAGCAGGGCGTAGATGGAACCCAGTGACAAACCGTCGAAGAGGTACTGGAAGAAACGTTCCATGTCAGGCCCCCAGATACGCCTTGCGAATGGCGTCATCGGACGCGATCTGAGCGGCGGACCCCGAGGCCACGACGGTTCCCGTTTCCAGCAAGTACACGCGTTGCGCCACCTTCAATGCCAGGTTCGCGTTTTGCTCGACGAGCAGGACCGACAACCCCTCTTCGGCGTTGAGCTTCTTCAGGACCTCGAAAACCTCCTGGGTGATGAGCGGCGCCAACCCGAGACTCGGCTCGTCGCACAGGAGCAACTTGGGATGGCTCATGAGAGCGCGAGCGATGGCCAGCATCTGTTGTTCGCCGCCCGAGAGACTGCCCGCTCGCTGGTCGCGTCGTTCGGCCAACCGCGGGAACACGGCGAACCACCGGTCGATGTCGGCCGCGATGCCACCGGACCGCGCGTAAGCCCCGACGCGAAGATTGTCCATGACGGTCAGGTCGGGAAACGTGCCCCGCCCCTGAGGGACATGAGCGATGCCCATACCCACCAATTTCTCGGCGTTCGTGCGCGTGATGTCGACGCCGTCGAAGGTGACCGAACCGGAACGCCCGATCGTCCCCGACACGGCTCTCATGGTGGTGGTCTTTCCCGCACCATTGGCCCCGAGGATGACGACCATCTCGCCGTGATCGACGTCCAGGTCGATGCCGTGCAACACTTCGACCGGACCGTATCCGGCCGAGAGCGCGCGAACCTCGAGCAGGCTCATGCCTCTGCTCCGAGATAGGCGGCGATCACCGTGGGATCGTTGCGAACCTGTTCCGGGGTGCCCTCGGAGATCTTGCGACCGAACTCCATCGCCACGACCTTGTCCGAGACGCGCATCACCATCGACATGTGATGCTCCACCAACAGAACGGTGAGATCGAAGTCGTTGCGGATCTGCAGCACCACGTCGCCCAATTCGTCGACCTCGGAATGCGTGAGGCCGGCTGCCGGTTCGTCCATCAGCAAGAACCGCGGACGAGCCGCCAGGGCGCGGGCGATCTCGAGGCGCTTCAACGTTCCGAACGGCAGTCCGGCGGCGGGAACGTGAGCAAGGTGACCGAGACCGAGTTTGGCGAGCAGGTCGCCCGACCAATCCCGGACACGTCGATTCTCACGGGACGCGCCGACTCGGGCGATGGCGCGCCAGATTCCGACGGAACCCTGCGAGTGTGCTCCGACCATCACGTTCTCGAGAAGGGTCATGGTCGGGAAGAGGGCGAGGTTCTGGAACGTTCGTGCGATACCGAGATGCGCGATCCCGTGGGCCGGCACCGCCAGGAGATCGTGCCCCTCGAACGTCACCTTTCCCGCGGTGGGATCGTAAATGCGGCTGACGACGTTGAACATGGTCGTCTTGCCCGCACCGTTGGGGCCGATCAAACCGCAGACTGCTCCTCGATCGATGGAGAAGGACAACCCGTCGAGGGCCACGATCCCGCCGAACTTGACGGTGACATCGCTGACCTCGAGAAGGGGAACAGGCGCCGAACCCGGGATGTCCACGGACGGGATTCTAGTGGTGGCCCGCGGGGACCGAGCCAATCGCAACCCGACATCGGAACGGGTGTGAGGTGCGGTCGTGCTCGTGCTCGTGAGAGACTGCGCCCGTGACAACGACGAACCTCGTTCAGGATTCCGACGAGTCGGTCGAGGTGCGGCCATGGTGGCAGAACCCCCTCAATTTCGTGGCCATCGGCGTCGCCGGCCTCGTGCTCGGGGTGGGCATCGGATACTTCGCGGGCGACTCACTGGCCACACCCGACGTCAACGAAGTCGACGAAGGCTTCCTCCAGGACATGCGCTACCACCACGATCAAGCGGTGCAGATGGCGTACTTCTATCTCACCGAGGTCGACGAACCGCATCCTCGCCTGTCGATGCTCGCCGAGGAGATTCTGCTGTCACAACAAATGGAAGCCGGTCGCATGGTCCAGATGTTGCGCAACTTCGGGCTGTCGGAGGTCAACGACACCGGAGTGGCCATGGGCTGGATGGGGCGCGAGATGCCGATCGACGAGATGGACGGATTGGCCAGCCAGGAACAACTCGACGAGTTCGCCGCCGCCACCGGAGACGAAGCGTCGCGCATCTTCGCCGAACTGATGATCGAGCACCATCGCGGAGGCGTGCACATGGCGGAGTACGCCGTCGACCGAGCCGACAACTCCGCCGTCCGGTCGTTCGCCCAGTCGATGATTCGCGGCCAATCCGCCGAGATCACCGAGTTACAAACGGTGGTCGACGAGTTGTCCACAGGCTGAACCCGTTGAATCCACGGTTCCCTTCGGCTCGACGATCCCTCCGTGCACTGCTCGGCGCGGCGTTGGTGGTCACTTCCACGTTGTCGTCATGTGCCGACTCCGGTCCCCCACTCACCGAGGTCGGCAGCCGGAACCTCGACGAAAGCGACACTTCCGTCGACGACGACGGGAAAGTCATCGATGGTTCGACGAGTGGGATTCCCACCGGTGACTTCGCGGATGGTTTTCCCCTGGACCTCGACAAGCCCGGCCGTCCCTACGACCGTTTTCTGATCGACGCCATCGAGGACATCGAAAAATTCTGGGAAGAGAACTACGAGGTTGCTTACGGAGGTCGATACGTCCGACTGGAGGGAGGCGTTCACCCGGCGTACGCGGATCGAGAATCAGAACTTCCGAACGGCTGTCAGTTCGTCGGCGACTACGAGGACGTCCGCGACAACGCCTTCTATTGCGACGAGGGCGACTTCATCGTCTACGACGACGAGTCCCTCTTCCCCGGGTTCGCCGCGGAATTCGGACCGGCGACCGTCGCCGTGATCATGGCCCACGAATGGGGTCATGCGATCCAATCGACCGCGCGACGCGACACGCTGTATTCGTACGTGAACACCACGCTCGAACTGCAGGCGGATTGTTTCGCCGGGGCTTGGGCCGGTCACGTCGAACGAGACGGGCTGAACGGATATCGATTCAGCCAATCCGACGTCACGGGTGCGTTGTTGGGCCTGATCCAGATCGGCGATGCCCCGGGGAGCACTTCGTACGATCCGGCGGCCCACGGTTCGGCGTTCGATCGAGTCAGCGCTTTCCAGGACGGCTTCACCGGCGGAGTGGTTCCGTGCGCCGACTACGAGTCGAACGAACCCGTACCGCTGCAGTTCGGTTTCACCGTCGAGGAATTGTCCCGGCCGAACCCGGGTGACTTCCCCTTCGGAGACGAGATGTTCGCCTCGATGCGCGACGACTTGCGGGTGTACTGGGAAGCACTGGTCGACATCGGTGCGGCGTGGTCCGCACCCGATCTCCTGCTCGAGGATTCGCGCGACGTCGAGTGCGCCACGGGTGACACCGACGTCGTGACCCCCGGTGTCGCGTGGTGTCCCGGCGACAACACCGTGGTGATCTCCTCGCCCATCGCGCGGCAGTACTACGAACAGATACCCGGTGACTTCGCGGTCGCGTATCTGATCGGCCTCGGCTACGCCGAGGCGGTGCAGACGGCGATCGACTCGAACCTCGAAGGAGCGGAACGGGCCATCCTGAGCGATTGTCTGGTCGGCATGTGGTCCGGTGACATCTTGCCGTTCAACAGCGATCCCGTGGTTCCCGATTCGGAGACCACACCTCGCATCGTGCTCTCGCCGGGTGACCTCGACGAGGCGATCCGAACGGCATTGTCGCTCGGCGGTGCCGACAACGGCTCCGGGATGGGCACACCGTTCGACAAGGTCGACGCGTTTCGCCAGGGCGTGTTGTTCGGAACCGACGGTTGCTTCGCGGCCTGATCGTCAGCCCGCGGGCGCCACGAGAGTCGTGGTGGTCGCCGGCGGCGGCGCGGGAAGCGTGGTGGTGGGAGCCGGCACCGTCGTGGTTGGCGCGGGTGGCAACGTGGTGGTCGTCGACGTGGTCGTGGTGTAGTTCGGGTCGGGCCAGTTGAAGCGGGGCACCTGCGCCCCGTACTCCTCGGGCTCCTTCACGCCATCGAACACGAACACTTGATCACCCTTGGCCACCAAGGACTGGTAGTAGTCCGAGATGTGCATCGGGATGCGAATACATCCGTGCGACGCTGGAAAGTCGGGCACCTCGTGGGCCCCGTGCACCGCGATGCCGTAATTGAAGTACACCGGGTTGTACATGCCGCCCAATTGACTCTCACGGCGACCCAGGACCATGCGGTAGTACTTGAAGACTCCGCCCGGAGTCCATGACAAGCCGCACACGCCCTTTTCGATCGGCTCGATGCCGTCCTCGTTGCCCCGTTCACCGGGTGAGATCTTCACCACTTCGCACCATTCCTTGTTGTCGCCCGACGAAATGTGCGTGATGAGGACCGGGGTGTCGGCTTGGAAGACGATGAGGACCTGTTGGGGTAGGTAGATCTCGGTGTGATTCGGAGTCGAGTTCGAGCGACGGGGGGCGATGGTGATGGGGTCCTGCATCCGACTCCACATCTCGGCGTCGACCTTGCCCGTGAGTTGGTCACTCGGTACGCCCATTACCAAGGCCTCGAACGCCCAGACCGCTTGCTGGGTGCGCGCGCCGAACGCACCGTCGGGGACACCCGGGTCGAACTTCAACTCGATGAGGCGGTCCTGAATGAGTTTGATCTCGGGACCGGCCGCTCCGCGGCCGTAGGTCTGGGTGAGAGTCAGTTTGGTCACGGGAACGTTCGTGCTGCCGGTGACGACCTGATTGATGGTGGAGGTGGGCGGTGTCGACGTGCCACCACCACCGGACGTCACCACCCCGACGACGACCACGGCGATCAACACGGCGGCGGCCGCGATCGCCGGGACCCAACGATGGACCGGGGAGTTCGGGTCGACGAGTGGGCGTCGCGATCGGGGGTAGTCGGGGTCCATCGCCACGGCGCAAGGCTACCGGTGACGATCGGACACGTTCAGGTCAGCGTCGGACGACCGGCTCGATCGCGCGGAGTTCACGGCGCAAGTGGCGCATTTCACGAAGGATCTTGACGATCACGCTCGGCGACGAGAGGGTGGAGACACCTCGGGTGCGGGGGAAGTAATCCACCCCGAACTGGACGATGTGGTAGCCGAGTTTGTTGGCCCGAATGACCAACTCGGCATCGATGAATGAGCCTTCGCTCTCGAGTTCGATGTGCTCGAAGATGCGTCCACGGCACAACTTGAAGGCGAAATTGACGTCGCGCATCTTGACCCCGAAAAAAACACGTACCAGCGCGTTGTAAAAGAACGAGTACACCGTGCGCACGTAACCCTCGCCCGTGCGATCGAGTCGGTAGGCGCTCACGATGTCGGCTTCGTACAGACGCATGATGCGGCAGGCCCGCTTCAGTTCGCCCATGTCGAAAGGCAGGTCGGCGTCGGTGTACAGCACGAGATCACCGGTCGCCGTGGCGAAGCCGGTCTTGATGGAACCACCGAGCTTGCGATTCTTGGGGTGGTGCACGACCTTCACCCGCGGATCGGCCGCGGCCGCTTCATCGGCCAACCGCGGTGTGTCGTCGGTGGACGCGTCGTCCACGATGATGATCTCGTAGTCGGCGATCTCCCCGATGTCGATGAGCATCGCGCAGGCTTCGTGGGCCGCGGCGAGGGTGCGCCCGATGTACTCCTGCTCGTTCCACATGGGGAAGAAGAGTGTGAGTTTCCGGAAGTGCGCCGTCTGAGTCACCGGGTCAAGTTATCGGCGGGCGTCGTCGACGGCTCGGCGGCAGTAGTTTCGGGTCGATGAACGAACCACCCGACTCCGAGGTTCGCGTCCACCCGGTCTGGGCCCGAGTTCTGGCCGTCTTCTGGACCTTGATGTCGCTGTGCGTCGCCGCGGTCGCGATTTCCTCGGATCTGATTGGCCGTCCGTTGTGGTGGGCCGATGAGGAACGCTGGTCCACTCCGATTCTGTACTCACTCGGTCTGGTGCTTCTCGTGCCGAGCGTCGTGTCGACGGTGATGTCGCTGTTGCGGAGTCCGAGGGCCCACTGGTCCGCGTGGTTGGTGGCGGTCGAACTGGCCGTGTTGGCGCTGATCGATCGACACGACTCGCCGGGTTCGGCGGTGGTGCTCGGCGCGTTGGCCGCGGCGGCCGCACTCGCCGGCGTCGCCACACTGGGCTCGCGTTCACGAGTGGGCACGCGCGTCCACGTTTGAGCGTCGACGACGACGCGACATCTCAACGATCGAGGCGCGCGGCCAGTTCCTCGAGGATCTCTCGTTGCTCCCCCACTTCTGGTCCGGCGCCGGGACGGTGACGGCGGACGTGAGCCACCGCGTCGTCGACGCCCATTCCCGCCATCACGCACAACGCCGACGCGAACGTTCCCGCGCGCCCCATGCCCGCCGCACAGTGGACGATCACCGACTCGCCCGAGGTCATGCGAGCGAAGATTCCTTCGAACAACGGAAGCACCGTGTCGAGGGGATCGAATCCGAAATCACTCGTCGGTGCCCATGTGGCCCGACCGGACTCTCGTAACCACACGATGTACTCGTCGAAACGATCGGCCAGTTCGTGTTCCTTCACGAGGCACACCACGTGCGAAGCCAACGTGGCCGACAGAACGGCGTCGGGTTTCGGGGCGATCAGATGCTTCCCGCACACCCAGAGACGACCCTCGACACCGGCGATCGGTATCTCGTGGATCCCCCCATCCATGTTGAGCGAATCGCTTCGCCTCTGCTCCATCCGGGGAACACTACGTTCGCGCCAGCAAATAGTCGTGAAGGCGGTTGTGCGCGACCGGTAACGTCATTAACCATGTCCGCCAAGGTCCTCACCTCTCTGCCCGCCGGCGAACGTGTCGGAATCGCCTTCTCCGGGGGACTCGACACTTCGGCCGCCGTCGCCTGGATGCGCGAAAAGGGCGCCATTCCCTACTGCTACACGGCCGACCTCGGTCAGCCGGACGAGCCCGATCTGACCGGCATCCCCGATCGCGCCAAGCAGTACGGCGCCGAAGTGGCCCGACTGGTCGACTGTCGCGCCGAGTTGGTGCGCGAAGGATTGATGGCTCTGCAGTGCGGTGCCTTCCACATCACGACGGCCGGCAAGACCTACTTCAACACGACCCCGCTCGGTCGCGCCGTGACGGGCACCTTGTTGGTGCGAGCGATGCAGGACGACGGTGTCGACATCTGGGGTGACGGATCCACCTACAAGGGCAACGACATCGAGCGCTTCTATCGATACGGATTGATGGTGAACCCGCGATTGCGGGTGTACAAGCCGTGGCTCGACGAGACGTTCGTGAGCGAGCTCGGTGGACGGACGGAGATGAGCGAGTTCTTGCAGCAACGCAAGCTGCCGTATCGGGCGAGCACGGAGAAGGCCTACAGCACGGACGCCAACATCTGGGGCGCGACCCACGAAGCGAAGTTGCTCGAGGAGTTGTCGACGTCGATGGACATCGTCGAGCCGATCATGGGCGTCGCCCACTACCGCGAGAACGTGGAGATCGCCGCCGAGACGGTGTCGGTTCGATTCGTCGAAGGCTGGCCGGTGGCGATCAACGGTGGCGAGTTCCCCGACCAAGTGGAGTTGGTCCACGAAGCGAACCGCATCGGTGGTCGGCACGGACTGGGGATGAGCGATCAGATCGAGAATCGCATCATCGAGGCCAAGAGCCGCGGCATCTACGAGGCGCCCGGACTGGCGTTGCTGCACATCGCGTACGAGCGCCTGGTGTCGGCGATCCACAACGAGGACACGATCGAGAACTACCGCACAATGGGTCGGCGTCTGGGTCGCAAGCTGTACGAGGGTCGTTGGTTCGACCCGCAGAGCCTGATGTTGCGCGAACCGATCATGCGTTGGGTCGGTTCAGCCGTGACCGGCGAGGTGACGCTGCGACTGCGCCGAGGTGACGACTACACGATCCTGGACACGACGGGCCCGCACCTGACGTACGCACCCGAGCGGTTGAGCATGGAGCGCGTGGAGGACCAGGCGTTCGGACCGCTCGATCGGATCGGCCAGTTGACGATGCGGAACCTGGACATTGAGGACAGTCGGAGCAAGCTGGAGGTGTACCGGGCGGCGGGAACACTGGGTGCGGGCACGGCCGGCGAGAACCTCAACCTCCTCGGCCCCTAAATACCAATGTGCGACAATTTGTCGCTTTGTGTACACGGCTCATGTACACAAAGCGACAAATTGTCGCACTATGGACGCGAGGAGGAGGGCGCGGGTGGGCATGGTCGCCACGTCCACCCATTCGTGGTCCGCGTGTGCTCCTCCCCCCACCGCCCCCAACCCGTCCAGTGTCGGCACTCCCGCCGCGGCCGTGAAGTTGCCGTCCGACCCGCCGCCGACCGCCACTCCCCGCAACCCCTCGAGTCCGATCGACGACGCGACCTCCAGCGCCACCGGGAACAACTTCTCCGACGCCGAGGTCGGCATTGGCGGCCGGTTGAACCCGCCCAGGATCTCGATGCGCGCCTCCGGGTGAACCGCCGCCAATTCGGCCATCGCTCGGTCGACTCGCTCTCGTTCGTCCGCATGCTCCACGCGCACGTCGACGTAGATGGTGGTCAACGCCGGCACCACGTTGTCGGCCGTACCCGCCGAGGCCACCGTCGGGGTCACGGTGGTTCCACGGCTCGCATCACCGAACGTCGCGATTCGCAACACCTGCGCGGCCGCCTCCACGAGCGAGTTCACGCCCTTTTCCGGTTCGAGTCCGGCATGCGACGCACGGCCGTGAACCCGCACCTCGAACGTGCCGGTTCCCTTGCGTCCCGTCTTGAGCGCGCCACCGTCGGCGCTGGGTTCGAGCACGAGGACCGCACCACAGTGCTTCGCGCGCTCCACGATCAGTTCTCGCGAATGCACCGAACCAACTTCTTCGTCCGACGTGATCAGGATCTCGACCACCGAACGGTCGTCGAGCGATGCCACCGCGTGCAACGCCTGCACGATGCCCGCCTTCATGTCGAACACTCCCGGTCCGGTCGCGCGACCGTCGGCCACCGTGAACGGGCGAGCCGCCAGCGCACCCTTGGGAAACACCGTGTCGTGGTGTCCGACGATCAACACCTTCGCGTTCGGACCGCCCTTCCAATGGACGTGCGGTCCCGCCACGCTCTCGACGATCGACGGCGCGGATCCGAACAACCGCCGCATCATCGATGACAACGTCTCGGCGCTCGTTCGCAAGGCCTCGAGATCCCGCGACGGCGACTCCACCTCGACGAGGACACGAAGGTCGTCGAGCATCGGATCGAGCGACGGAGCGATGAGGGCAGTGGTGGTCACGACCCCATTGTGCCTCACCGCCACCTCCTACAGTCGGACGAGTATCCGGGGAGGGACCATGACATCGACCACCAGCCGCTTCACCATCGCCATTGCTGCGGTCCTCATCGGGACCACCGCGTGCTCCGGCGGCGACGGCGGCTCCACCACCGAGCCGGCCGATTCGGCGGCCCCCACCACCTCGGTCGCGCTCGCCCCCGTCGACTTCGCGGTGGCTCCGGGGACGCGCCAGATTACCGTCACCGGCGCCGAACCCGGCACGGAATTGTTGGTCGAAACAGCCGACGGCACCGTCGTCGCCGAGGGCACCGTCGACGAGCTGGGTTCGTTCCTGCAACGTCGGGTCGAACCCGGTGACTATCGCGTGGTGCTGGCCGATCGCTCGGCCGGCAGCGACGTCATCACGGTCTACGACGCATCCAACGTCCCCGATCAATCGTTCTACGTAGACCAGCAACTCGAGTCGGGATTCGGTTACATCACCGTTCGTGACGGAACATCACTCTCGGCCACGGTGTGGTTGCCCGGCGAACCCGATGCCGGCCCCTACCCCACCGTCGTGGAGTACTCGGGCTACGCGCCCAGCAACCCCGGCGACACCACCTTCGCCCAGTTGTTCAACACGCTCGGTTACGCCTATGTGGGTGTCAACATGCGGGGCACCGGATGCTCCGGAGGCTCCTACCGATTCTTCGAGGAAGCCCAACTGGTCGACGGCTACGACGTCATCGAGACCGTGGCCGCCCAGTCGTGGGTGGCCAACAACAAGGTTGGAATGGTCGGCATCAGTTATCCGGGCATCAGCCAGCTCTTCGTCGCCTCCACACAACCGCCGAGCTTGGCCGCCATCACTCCCCTGTCGGTCATCGACGACAGCTACCGCAGCACTCTGTACCCCGGCGGAATCCTGAACACCGGATTCGCCGTCGAATGGACCAAGGCCCGCATGGAAGAGGCCCGCCCGTTCGGTCAGACCTGGGCCCAGCAACGTTCCGACGAGGGCGACGAGACCTGCGCGTCCAATCAGAATCTCCGTTTGCAGAACCCCGATCTGGTGGCCGAGATCGACGCCAATCCCTTCTACTCGTCCGACGTCGGTGACGAGATCAATCCGTCGTTGCTCGTCGACCGGATCGAAGTTCCGGTCTTCCTGTCCGGTGCGTGGCAGGACGAGCAGACCGGCGGACACTTCCCCGCCTTCCTCGACGACTTCGACTCCGCCCCCCACGTGTACGTCACGTTGCTGAACGGTTTGCACACCGAGTCCCTCGGCACCGCGGTCTTCCCGCGCTATGCCGAGTTCCTCAGCCTGTACGTGGCGCGCGCCGTGCCCGACCTGACGGCCGCGTCGATCATCGCTCCAATCCTGTCCAACAGCATCACCGGATCCACGGTGGGATTGCCGCAGCAGAACCGCTTCAGCGACCTCACGTACGACGAGGCGCTGGCCACCTTCGAGTCCGAGCCCAAGGTCCGTGTTCTGTTCGAAGAGGGCGCCGCCGACGGTCAACCGGCGGGTTCGCCGTTGGCGCGTTGGCAGGCCGAGTTCAGTGCGTGGCCGATTCCGGAGACGGAGTTGGTCCGCATGAACCTGGGCGCCGGCGGAACGCTGTCGAGCGCCATGTCGACGGGCGAAACGAGTTACGTCGCCGATCCCACCGCCACCCCGAGCACGTTCTTCGCCGGTTCGGGAAGCGCCATCTGGCGCGCCGACGTGACGTGGAACTGGGTGCGAAACCCGGCGGGTACCGCCGCCGAGTTCACCAGCGAACCGCTCACCGACAACCTGGTCGTGATCGGACCCGGTTCCGCCGACCTTTGGATTTCCACCGATGCCGAGGACACCGACCTCGAGGTGACCGTCTCGGAGATCCGCCCCGACGGAACCGAGACCTACGTGCAGAGTGGTTGGTTGCGCGCGAGCCATCGCGCGCTCGACGAGGCCGCCAGCAGCGAGAACCGACCCTCGCACACGCACCTCGAAGCCGACTCGGCTCCGCTGGTGCCCGGTGAGATCACCCCGGTGCGCGTGGAGATCTTCCCGGTCGCCCATCCGTTCCGCGCCGGCTCGCGCATCCGCGTCACGATCGACGCCCCCGGTGGCAATCGCGGCGAGTGGGAGTTCCGCACCATCAGCGCCGGCGAGAACGTGACGATCCACCACGACGCCGAGCACCCCTCGTCGATCGTGTTCAGCACCGTCGCCGGGCTGAACGTCCCCCGCGGCGTGGCGCCGTGCGGAGCGTTGCGCGGTCAACCCTGTCGTCCGCTCTGACCGTTCGGGCGCGCGGAGGTGTCCGCTCGCCCGACGACGTCAGTCGGCCAACACTTCGAGGGTGAGGATGAGGTCACCCGTGTGGTGGTCCTCCAACTCGAAAACACCCAACTTGTCGGCCACGAACTCAAACACCACTTCGTCGCCCGAGAGTTCGATGTCGTACCCGTGGAGGTGGAACTCGCGCTCTTCCTCGCTGACGATGCGGATACGCACCGGCGAACCGATACCGGTCGAGGCCTCCACCGGCGCCTCGGCCTCCACGTCGATCTCGATGTTGGTCGACAACGTGGGCGGAGTACCGGTTTCGGGTTCGTCGCGTGAGGCCGTGCTCGTAGGCGGCATGGTGTTCTGCGGGTCGGTCGGAGTGGCCGCCAACTGCTCGGTGGAGGGTGGCACCGTGGGATCCGAACCGTCGGAACCTGACGAGGAGCAAGCTCCCAAAGAGAAACCGGCCAACAAGGCCAGCGTGGACATCAGGATCGGGCGTTCGTACTTCATGTACTAAGTGTGCCACAGGATTCCCGGGTCTCCGTGTCCCTCTATCATCGTGTCATGACGTCCCGGCAACGATTGACCGTGGGCGACCTGGCCCGCCTGAAAGGCCAACGTCAACTCACGATGTTGCGGATCTTCACCATCGACGAGGCCGCCGCGGCCGAGGAGGTCGGAATCGACCTCGCGTCGGCGCCGCCGGAACTGGTGACCCACCCTCGCTATCGAGAAGTGGCTCCCTCGCTCTTCACCCTCACCGGCCGATCGCATCTCGAGGCCGGATCGGCCGACGATCACTTGCGTTGGGCCGGCGAGATGCTCCTGGCCGGCGCGGACTGCATTTACTGCTCGGGCAGCATGGACCGCGTCGAGCATCTGGCCAAGGAGTACATCCCGGTGGTCGGGCACGTCGGTCTGGTGCCGTCACGCGCCGGTTGGACCGGTGGATTCAAGGCGGTGGGCAAGACCGCCGACGAAGCGCTACGGGTGTATCGCGAGTGCATCGCTCTCGAGAACGCCGGTGCCATCGCCGCCGAGATCGAGGTGGTACCGCCCGAAGTCGCCATCGAGATCAGTCGACGACTGAAGCGTCTGTCGTTGTGGTCGATGGGGTCGGGTGCCGGATGTGACGCGCAGTACCTGTTCGCCATGGACATCCTCGGCGATCCCTCCAACCGGGAAATGTCCGGCATTTCCCACGTACCGCGACACTCCAAGGCGTACCGCGACTTCGCCGCCGAATACCAGCGACTTCAACGCGAACGTGTGGCCGCGTTCACCGAGTACCGCCTCGACGTGGAATCCGGAAGCTTTCCCGCCGAGGAGCACGTTGTACGCATGAAACCCGACGAATGGCAACGCTTCCGGGACTCACTACCGGAGAGTTGAGTTCCGTCAGGTGGGAGTCGGCTCGGCAACGGCCACCACGAACAACGGGTGCACCCACCGGCGCGCGATGAGGAACCGCTCGATGGCCACCACCCAACGCAGGCGACGACGCACCGACGACTTCGACTCGTCGAGATTCTGGCCGATGCCCTCGAACATCGGATAGGTAAGAGCGCCGTGCAGGTGTTGCGAGATGGGAACGAAACGATCCGTGAAGGCGCGGTGCAACTGCAACGAATTGCACGCCTCCGACGGGTCGACGTTCGGGTCGGCGGCGTCCATGATCCAGCGCAGTCCTTTGACCTTGTACATGTGCGTGCGTCGGGTTCGTCGAGAGGGGAACAACACAAGAAGAAGCAACGTGGCCACCACGCGGTTCTTTCGGGGCACCTTGAGGAATTCCGGTCCGATCCATTCGTAGATGTAGATCAGCCCTCCGGGCTTCAGCGAGGCGCGGGCCTCCTCGAAGAAATGGTCGATGCGCATCACGTGGTGGGCGCCGTGGCTGACCACCAGCAGATCGAACGCCGAACGGGGCAGGTCGATGACGTTGCAATCGACCTTGTGGGGGAACCAGGCGACTCCGTCGGGCACGTATTTGTTCAACGATTCCTGGCTGAGGTCGTAACCGTGCACTTCGGAGAAGGACACCTGGGTGGGGTGCTCGAAGAACGGACGCTCGCTCTGCATGTCGCCGCACACCAAAGCGGCGCCCACCAAGCCGTCGGTTCGCCCCTGCTCGCGCAACAGCTGGGCCACCCAGAAGACCGGATTCGGGTCGGGGCTGAATCGAAGACGAATGTCGTCGCTGATCACCCGCGAACTCAGCCATGACACCGATCTTCCGGCGTCGACATCGAAGTTGTCCCACACCTGTTCGGCTTTGGCGATGTCGTCCACCGGATCATTGTCCCATGCCGGAAGCCGGTGACGTGGGTGCCCGGGGTGGGGTTCGAACCCACACTCCCCAGAGGGGAAGGGGGGTTTAAGCCCCCCGCGTCTGCCAATTCCGCCACCCGGGCCCGGGGTCAGGCTACGACTCAGGCCACCTTGCTCCGGCGGGAATCGTCGTCCTGGGCCACGAAGCCCAAAGCCAACCACATCTCGGCGCGTAAACGGTCGGCCACCGGAGGCACCAACTGATTGGCCACCACCATTCCTTCGATCATGTCGGCCACCACCGCCACCCACGGTCGCCCCTTCACCCTCACGGCCACCGTGGCTCCGCCGTCCCAGCGGCGCAACGAGCGATCGACGCCCAAAATGCGCGGCGGACAACGGAAACCGGGCACCAGCAGGCCCCGCACCCGGGCCTCGTAGGCCAGGGTGCGCGCGGCGTGTGCGAAGTTGACGGTGTTCGATTCCATGGGAAGAGCCACCTTGCCAACGGGGTGTGGCACGGAACACCGAAAAGTTCGTCGGCCCTGCTCCGGCCACCCGAACCCCTACAGTCTGCGCCATGTCCGACGTCTACAACCCGGCCCAACAACGGGTGATCGACCTGCTGGGTCGCACCGACGAGCGACCGCACATCCCCGAGGGTTTGGCCGACGAGTTGCGCGCCGACATCGAGGAAGCCCTGAAGCCGTTCCACCCCGTGCTTCCCGACGGCAAGTCCTACGAAACCCGTTTCACCCTGTCCAAACGCGGACTGAGCGACGTCCACTCGTGCGAGAAGTACTTCGTCGACGGCATCGGCCCCTTCGAATGGACCACCGCCAACGCCAAGGGAACCATCGTCCACAAAGCCGTCGAGGTGTCCATCAACCTGCGTCATCCGATGCCCCCGGCCGACCTGGTCGACGAAGCGGTGTCGCGTCTGGCCAACGACACCTCGAAGGGCATCAGCGACTTCCTCACCACTCTCGACGAGTTCGGACGCTCCGAACTGATCGGCATGTGCACCGCCACCTTCACCCGGTTCACCGAGAACTTTCCCCCCATCAAGCGCACCTGGATCCCGCAGGTCGAGAGCCCCATCGCCCTGTCGCTGGCCGGTGGACGAGTCCGCATCAGCGGAAAACTCGACATCGCGCTCGGTCGCCCGCCCGACAAGGTGATCCTCGACATCAAGACCGGCGGACGCGACCACTCGCACACCGAGGATCTGCGCCTGTACGCGCTCATCGATCTGCTCTCCATCGGGCACGCGCCCCGCAAGGTGGCCAGCTACTACATCGAGGATTCGGTCATCGACCAGGAGGACGTCAACGAGGCCTCGCTTCGTTCCACCACCCGACGTCTGCGCGACGGACTGGTGCGCGCCATCGAGTTGCGTATCGGCAAGGTCGAGCCGGTGCTGCGACCGGGCAACAAGTGCCGGTGGTGTCTGCACAACAACGACTGCCAAGCCGGCCTCGATTTCATGGCCGAACTGGCCGAGCGCGACGGCTGGTGATCAGCGCACGTGTGGCGTCATGAGGGCCACCGGTAAACCCAGACCCACCTCACGACGAATCGATGCGATGCGACGACCGGGTTGCACCGCGTCGCGCGGGGCCGACACCGCGTCGGGGCCGAGCCACGCCACCGTCTCGTCCAGATCGTCGACGACGAACACCACACCCCACAGCGACGCCGCCGTGTTCGGGTCGAGGTCGGGTCGCTCGACCACCTCGAGGATGATGTCACCCGCGCGGTGAAAGCCCTGCCGAACTCCACCTCCGGCGTCGCGAACACGTTTGCGGGGCGCACCGAGAATCCGATCGATGGACTCGCTCGTGCGATCCAGCGATCCGGTCATGATCACGACGTGATCGATGGACGACACGTGAACGCGATTTTCGGGTGACGGAGACATCGTCGGTTCGTCGATCCATCGTGTGGCGATGCCATCCACGTCGTCGGGACCGCGCGTCGCGCCCACGAGGGTCCAACCGGTCACCGCGGACTCGACACTTCCGGACGCATCGTCGACGAAACGGAAACCGAGACCGGCGACGGTGACGGACGGACCGTCGTCGGATTCGTGAACGGCGAAGCCCAATCGGCTCCACGGTTCCACGGGACCGCCCAGTCGCAATTCGGCGACGCGGGCGGATTCAGAAAGGTCGGACATGTACGCGTCCGGCCGAGCGCTCAGACCTCAGCCGCGACCCATGTTGGGGCGCTTGCCGTGGTTCGCCTTGGAACGGCGGAGACGGGCCTTGCGCTTCTTGGTCTTCTTCGACATAGGCGTAGGAGCCTACAGGGGGATTCCCGGGAAACGACATGGCGCCACTCCACCCCGCGAACGATCCGAACCCCGTAACCGGCGGGCGAACCACCCCGCCACCAGCACCAAGACCCCGGCGAACGGCAGA